>Ga0126342_10005769_pt1 | contig 21742 bp, 18 predicted proteins | sample Cyp1metagenome_FD_92528 | JGI IMG/M metagenome (GOLD analysis project Ga0126342, IMG submission 92528) | Coral microbial communities from Lord Howe Island, Old Settlement Bay, Australia - Cyphastrea 1 metagenome | ecosystem: Host-associated > Invertebrates > Cnidaria > Coral ... | reverse complement strand
TGTATATTATATTGTATTATGTATTATATATCAAATTATATTATATATCAAATTATATTAGATATCAAATTATATCATATTGTATTATATAGTATATTATATAGTATATTAGTTAGTATATTAGTTAGTATATTAGGTAGTATATTATATAGTATATTATATAGTATATTATATAGTATATTATATAGTATACTATATTACATAGCATATTATATATAGTATTTATTATTATTATTATTATTATATATACTGTACACATATATAATATCATTGGTGATCCAAAAGAACCCTTCCACTTTCTTCACGAATGCTCGTGAGCGAATGCGGGGACCAAAATTCTTCACATGTTACCAGCAGCTCCTCTTCGTCGGACTCGGCTTCCCAGGCATCCAGGAGCGCCTCGCAAGGGAGTCTTAAAACATCTCATGGTGAGAAAATCTACTCCAATGACTCCAATGTGGTTGGGATTCTGAAATTGGCCATTGAACCTGAAATCATCCGAATTTCTGAGAGATGCTCGAAGAGGACTCCATCAATATCTTTGAAAGAGAGTGGAAAGAGAAAGATTAGAGTTATGCGGAACCTGCACAGCGTTGTGCGCCATCACAGACTCTGTTGGAGGCTCGTTCTTGTCGCCTGTACGCTAGCAGGGCAGGAACTGTTGCACTGATTGTGCCTAGAACAACTGGCGAAAGTTCATTCAAGTTGGTCTCTGTTTTCAAAGTTGCCACTTCTCCCGAAGATCAGCAGAGGAATCTTTGATTACTTTAATTCCTATAGGCAAAGCCATTCTCAGAGGCCTCCTCTGGTCCTCTTTTTTGCCTGTCCAAAACATGGCAAGTGTGTCCTTGACCATGAACTGCACCGTATGTTGTCTGGAACCTCTTAGAATGATGGAAAGACAAAAAAAGACATCTGGAAACTACTGGAAGTCGGCAAAAAATGTGTATAACCACTCAATGGATGGACCCAGTGAGGATCTCCCAACAACAATAATTTCCCTGCTTTCGTCATCGAAGATGATCCAACTCTGACAGCCGCATGGGCCCACTTTGCCTTGCCAGCATCCGGAGCATCCATTTTGGCATCTCCATCAGGTTCCGCCAAGTCAGCCTGTGGAGCGCTGGAAACCTTCGGATGAACTCACAAACTCCAAGACATCACCCGGACGCACCTCCGCCTCGTCTCCCGCCTAAATGGTAAGCAGGACAGTTACAGCGGGTGGCAGCGGACACTGGAACACGCCCCTTGACCAGGGTCTGTCTTCTCTTCCTTACTAGGCAATTTGATGCAACATGGGTCTATATTGTCTTGACGCAAATATATCCAAATATCAGAATTTGACTTGTGCCACTCGACGAATCGGCATTCGCGAGACTGCCCCTTTTTGCCCTTTTTGCTCAAAATTGTCTGTCCATCGTTACCCTTTTTGCTCATTGGATTCTGAATAGTCTTGGTCGCCTCTCCATCCCAGATCAATCAACGCGCCTTGAAGCTTTCCCACGTCTCCTTGGTCTCCGCCTTGTCTCTTTTGGCCTGACACCAAATCTGGTGAATCGAATGTCCTACAGCAGTTCAATTCTAACACTGGAGTATGGAATCCATGGAAGTAATATGAAGATTATGAAGTAATTGTGTATATTGTTAGGTCAAATGGTCAGCAAGTTTGGCTTGAGTTTCACTTCTGGCATCATCCCCTGTCAAATTGGCGGCTGTCCTTAGATTGACCCTTTCGGTGGTCCCAAGTCAAAGGTCTCAGCCTTGCGGCCGTTGGTTTCTCCAGTGGTTTCCTCCTCCATGTCGCCGTCCCAGTCGTCAGCCTGGAGTCTTCGAGAATCGATACCACTGCAATCAACTTATCCGTGGCGATGCATTGCGATGCCCAGCCTTTTCTCGAACCGTCTTTGGGTGGCCTTTCCTCCGGTCACTTTGCGGCAGATGGACAGAGTCAAAGCATGACACCGCGAACATGTCCCTGTCAGATGTAAAACATAATCCAGAAAAGTCCAGTTTCATAACTAGGGTTCTAACTGACTTACAAACTGGGGTAAACGGTAAACCACCAAGAATGATGATGGCTGAAAGACTAGAGACTTTGCCTGGTCCCATTCTGTGCCAGCCTGGAGAATTGCTTCTGAACGTGTCGCAGCAAGGGTTGATGTGCCTGACTCGTTGCATTTCCAACCACGTAAGCGCCAAAATATCGAATGCCAAACGAACAGCCTCTTCCTATCATAGATAGAATCCGGACGGACAGCCTCTTACTACCATAGATGGAATCCGGACAAGTTAAGACAGGACGAAAAATGATGTCAAGTCGAAGAACAGCTTTGGCCCAAATGAAATTTTAGTGTTTCAAAGCTGCCCAGTCAGTACTGTGCCTTTGGGAATGTCTCTTCCAAGACTTCTTCGGGCAAGATCTGCAGCAACAGGCGGGGCAAATGATGGAGTAGTGGTCAGTGAATGCATCAATTGAACGTTGGAATATATGCAAAAACACATCTATCTCTATTGACTCAAAGAAGCGTCATGCAATGTACGATGTAGTAGTTACTGAGTAGTTTGAATGGTAGAGACCGCGACACCACATCCAACATTTGCATTGCACTGCATGACATATTGCGGGTACTTGTGAGTCAAGTCCGTTGTAGTACGTTACACTAAAAGCAGGCCTGTTGCTCCAGTGAGAAATCACTACAAAGCAACAAACGTCCAAAAGCAACACCAGAGATTGAGATATTGCCTTCACCAATCTCTCCACGATGCTCCGCACCAACATCTTGGCCGAGGCCAAATGCCGACTCTCGAAGAGCCTGGAGATGCGCGACATCGTCCATTTGAGGTTTCTGCTTCAAGGCTTGGTGGGAAAGTAGTCCTGATTTACCACCTCTGATGATAAAAGTAACCATCATCCTTACATCATCAGCATTGATCGTAATGAACTTGATCATCAGCAATGATAGCATGATCTACAGTACCACAAGAGTGTGCATGCAAGCAATCCCGAGAGCACGGCTTCATGATCTTCGGCAGAAGGTCCAACAGCCCCTCCTGCGTAAAGAGGAGAATGTTCAATCCATGATGTTCAATAATTATCCCAATTGATGATGTTCCTAATGGAGGATCAATCCATATCAATCCCAATTATCCACAATAATGGATTGATGATCCAGATGTTATATCTGTTATATCCCCATAAATTGCTGGTGATGAATTTCCATGGGGATCATCCCACAGAGAGAAACAAAAAGCTCCTTCGGCACCACAAAGACCACCACCTTGGTGAACTTCAAGGCACCGCGCCACACCTCGAAACAAGGTCTGGTGATGTCTGGTGGAGGGACTGGAAAAGCTGGCAAACATAGAAGACCTTCGTAGAGAGATCCGACCATAGCAACAAACGATACCAACAAACGGCCAAATAGGAAAGGCCAACTTCATGTGCATCTGTTGCTCAGAGTCGCAGTGTTGAAACAAGATCTAGGATGACGTCTATAAATTTGTGCCAAACGTGGACATGACCAGCCAGACTATAACCAAGAGAAACATCTGCTATGGCAATCGTTCTGGTTGGACTCTCAAAAAGGACAACAGTCTACACCTGCGCATCACGGTCTTCAAGAAGCAGAAGCACCACCTGGCAAATGGAAAGCTTTACATTGCACTGAAGCTCCCTGCGTCATAGAAGGGAAGCAAGCTACGATCATTTGGCTGGGGTCATGAATCGTCAAATCAAAGAATATAATACAGTGTAATGACATCTTCTAGTCATTATGTGTTTCTTCGTTGCCAGAGGAAACAAGACTCGATGCAAAGGCAGTAGGTATGGGATCACAACTTGCAAGAGAACAACACCAAGCTCTGCTTGGTAGCAACCATCGAAGTAGGGTATGCAAAACTCTAGACTGAATCCTGGATTGAGTCCCATACTTAGACCTACAGTATGTAGTTCAGTTGAAAAGCATTGAAAAGCATTGAAGGACCACCTTGGAATGACAATAGAATCTAGTAAGCAATTGTGGTAAACTCAATAATTGGGTTTCCCTTCACAACTGGGGCGCCCAGCATTGATGAGACGCTTCCGCAACTCCCAAGCCTCAGAAAATGATGATGAACCATTGGATGTTGGGGTACTGAAATGCCAAATGCGATGTACTGGGTATCAGACCATCTTCCCATGATGTTCGTACAGCAAACGACTTAGCCTCAGCATGGCAAGAAGTTCAAGAAGCATGTTCGGAGAACGCTTCCGAACAACAGAAGCACAGTGGTTGCGCAGAAAAATAATATACATATTATATATATATATATACACCCCTGTATAATGTTATATATATATATAATTATATATACATACACATGTAGGTTGTTGTATTTTAATAATCCCAAATAGTCCCAAGTAAAACATCCATAAAGCGAGCTACTCTCCAGGTGCCAAGGCACGCATCCAGTGCCGCCGCCTTGGCCTGGCGGCTGAGTCCCGCAAGACCTGCGGAGACCAACGTGACGATCTCGGACTGCAAGTCCTGGTGGCGATGGTGGCGGCAATTGGAAAAAGTGTGGCAAAGTGATTGGTGATTCATCATGTTTCCAGGCTCATGTGACTGGTGAATCATGATTGAGCCTGGAAACATGATGAATCATGATGACATGATGGGATTTTGAGGGGATTTTGAGGGGATTTGGACGTGCTGAATACAGATTGCCTAGAGGCCTAGAGACCTGGCAGGATTTGAGTCCGTGACCATCTGCTTCCAACACCGCCCCAAAATGCCCCGGGAGCTTGGGGCGGGGGGGTTCGAGTGAAAAATCACTGTGTTGGACTCGGGCCTGCCCCCTTGCTCAAGCAAGAGTAACTCCAGCTAGCTACCGCTAGCTTTCATGAAAAACCCGAGGTTTCCAGAGGTTTATATATCCGATATCCGAAGACTTAAGATTCAAAATATATCATATGAGAGTCCCACAGAATCCCACATCTGTTTGAAATTATATCATTATTGTGATTCTTGTTGTTACTATATTGTACTTATATCATACAAATATATATATATATATATATAATATACATATATATATATATATTATATTATATATATGTATATTATATATATATACCATCCCATCCTGTCCATTTTGTCCAGTCCTGATGGATGGCAGTGGTGGCAGCCAGGTGCAAGGATTCTCGTGCAGCTTCTCGAACTGCGGTGCTCTGGTCGCGCCTCGGGGCTACTTTCAGCCGCAACTTCCGTAAGACTTTGATGCAACCCGTGTGGTTACTATCCTATGATTATCCACGTGTTATCCAATTATTATCCCATATATTCTCCCATATATATTTTTCCCCTAGCTTGAATGAATTGACTTAACCCTAGTTGGAATTCGTCTGAAAAAGGCACATTGTCTTGTGAATCCAATCTGAGGCATCCAGCAGATGAAACAACACCTCCGGAATGATCGTTGTGAGGCACTGTAGGTACTCCTGACAGGTCAACCCGTCGACCCTTCGCGACGACTTCGGCGATCAGCGGCTGGGGTCATGTGATCCGAAAGGCTGGCCTGCTTCACATTGGGCTCCGTGCATCGGGGTCCGAGGCCTCGGTGATCAGCTATGAAACTTGGTCATTTTTGGGGCGAAACTTGCATTTTAATGAGGAGAATCCTGATAAATCATTGGATTTGGGGGTACCCTATGTTGAATGGACCCTTTTTAGAATTAAACCATCCATTTTGGGTGGTCAATAATTTTGCTCAGCATCATTTCCATGTGCTAATTGTTCATATGAAAGTGGTGCGTACACATTATTCCCCGATGCAACTACATCATGTGGCGGCATCTGCAAAATGCGATGCCCAATGCATTTGGAGCTCATTGCCAATGATGAATTTTCCCAATTCGACTGACGGCGGCTGGAGCTTCATAGCTCAGCTTCCATCATGCAGGACTCAAAATATAGGTGTCTGTGTGTCAACGGAAACGGTCCCATTTTCCACTTGCGTGACATGGATGTTGGAATTATTTCCAAGCTCCACTCGATTGCTTTGCTTCTAGGTTTGCCTTGCCAAATATTGTATCAGTATTGTATCTATCTCCAAGACCGATTGTTGGTTCCATTCGTTCCAAGCTGTGAGGAAGAAGAGGTTGAGTTCAACAACTGGACACTTGGCTTCTGCCACCTTTCCAAATAGGCTAACCTTAAAATGTCTGGAGCGCAAAATAGGTCTGGCCGTGTGGACACGAAACCTCGCCATCAGCGCACATCAGCGCACATCATCAGAGATCATTGGCAAAGTGCTCACGAAATGCTAGCCGTTTGACAAACCATTTTTGCCTGGCTACCATTTCGCTCATCTTTCGTAATGTTCTCTGCAGAATACCTCTCTATTTCAACGTCCACAATGCAGCAACAAATATGGAATCCAATATGTTTTCCTTGTTGACATGGAATGCCACGCGCCCAGTAAACATGGAAGCAGCAACACTGACATCCATGTCTTCCACGGTGCGATGGACGATGCACTCCACGATGTCATGCAACATGGGGGTGTTGTTCCAAACATGCACACACATTGCAGTCGAAGATGGCACAGAAGAAACTGCCTCAGCTCTTTCCTCTGGAGTCTTTGGTCACTTTGGTCTGCAGCGAATGGAAGAATTGACACCGGGTCACATTTTTCCAGCTTTCATGCAAGCCCAGTGGCACTGGGAAAGGAACACGGTAGCCATGTGACCGCTGGAGGTTAGGCAAGTCTCAGGAAGTTTGATTCAAAAACAGCTTGAGCCAAAATTCTGGTCGCCCCACATTTTGTTTGGAGCATTTTGAAACTACCCTTTGATCCGTGGGTCCCTTCACCACACACCGGCTCCAAGATCAAATTTGGACCCGGACTGGATTCCAAGAGGGAAAGCAGTGCCTCACGAGGCTTCTCTTGCAGTGGCAACAGTTGAAATGCATTCTTCTACTGCTAGGAAAGTTTAATTCTCATCACCTCTTGGTTACGCAGCATCTTATATGTTCAAAGAAACAATTCATGCGAAACCAACCTGGCCCATGCGGAAAGTTTGCAGCTGCACCTGAAGGCACAAGAGCCTTGCTTTCAGTGCAGTGCAGGTTTGCCGAGCATCCTCAAGAGCAGCTGGCCATGAAGGCCATGAACGAAGTCACAGAATCACTGCAGGTTTGTGGATGGACATTTCCTGTCATGAAGTGTGATCTGCCAGATCTGTCTGATTTTTCGTCGCCTTCAAGGTGGACCACAACGAGGTCACCTCCTGCACCCTCCACTGCGATGCCGCACCATGTTGCATCACCTCGGAGCGATGCGGACCTGTCGGCACCCCTTCATCGATGGGCAACCGTCGCAACCGTCGAATGGGGCTCAAACAGCTGTGATAGCCCGATAGCCGGCTTTCTGTGTGCTTGCCATTGTCTTGTCCTGGCACGGACATGGCGACAGGACAGGAAACAAGCTGCTTCTGCTTGGACTGTGTTTAAGGTGATGCTCCTTGCATCAGCACATTTTGAGTATCAGAGCGCCAGAAGTTCACAGAATTCTAACAAATTCACATGGAAAAACAGGATGAACGAAGGCATCAGGTGCAATCAAGACAACCGTTGACAGTTGGTTGGGCATGGCTCTGCGTATCTTGCTGTAGCTGCCTCAATGCCACCCTTCAAAGCAGGTGCAAAGACCCGAATCACCAGCTCCAAATTCCTCGGGGCGGAAAACACATCTGGATCTCTTCACAAGTGTTGGATAGTGTTGCATTAGGCCTGCAGTGAACGGATTTCACACATGTCATCCAATCTTCATTGGCAACTCTGGGTCTCAATTGGAGTCAAGCTATGCCCAATTCTGCATGGCACAACGAAAATTGATGCGACACCCTGGGAAGCTCCACCTCACCCAATTGAATGCAAACACCAAAATCGATACGACTTGATGCCCTGATTGTAAACCCCAAGCTTCACATGTCAACCTTTGCATCTTGCGGATTCGAAGTCTTGCATCAGTCTCGTATATGCCTACAATCCTCCCGCACAAAGCTAGAAAAGGTCTAGGTTTGTCACAACGCTTTGTATGCCCCAATCATCTTATATAAAACATCAATAGACCATCCACTTCTTAGTATTTGGATGCATTTGGGTTTGTCTGAAAATAGGATACCCATAAATCAACTGGTTTATCATCAGTTTTCCTATTAATTTGCCATTTGGGGGGTATGACCTCCTTTTCAGACACGGCCCTGATATTATGGTTGGATTAGTTGTATCCCATTTTTCCCAATATGATCCTGAATAAATCCGGCAGCCTTTCCTAGCCACGTAATTTTCCCAGGATTCTTTGGCCCTGTAATTTGTTTTTCTTAGAAACGAAACCAAACTTAGCCATGAAAAATCAGTCCCCAATAAATCCCTGTTTTCCCAATATGATCCTATATATATAATTATATATATATCATATATATATATATATATCTATTATATAAATCCCCATTAAATAAATGGCCAAAATCCCCAATGTTATCCCCTTGGACAAGCATGACGACCTTGGTCCTCCGACTCCACCGTCAAGTGGGGGATGAGCGTTGTGGCCAGGTCGCCCAAGGCAGCCACTGGCACAACGGAATGAATCAAGGGTGAAGCCGAGATTGACTTACCCTCTGGTAATTTAACATAGCTATTGAAAATCACCATTTTTAATGGGAAAATCCACTATAAATGGCCATTTTCAATAGCTATGTTAAATTACCAGAGGGTACTTGGTCGGAGATTGTTCATCGAAGATTGATAGAGGATGATAGAGGTCATTGCAATGCTTGTTTTCTGAAAATATGAAAAAGAGTCTCTGGTTTTCAGACTTGATTTCGATGAATCAAAACCAGCTCTGACCACAAAGCTACCAGTCCCGGCCGTCGCTTCCATCAGCTTCTCCAGTGGTAGCCTGTGAAGCCAACGACCCTGACCGATAGACCATGGAATTACGAAATCCTGCAGAGATGGTTTTGAACCAATGGTTGCATTGCTTGAATTTCAACATCGTTTAATATATTTCAAACCATGGGGACACAGCCATAGACCTGCACCCCACCGTGCCTTCAGCCATTTGGCCACCAGGGACTTGAAGATGGACCCAATGTAGGTGGGATCCGCCAATTCTGCATAGCTTGCAATCGCTTGCAAAGCCTGCGTGGGAGAAGATCTCTGTTTCATCAGAGTTTTCATCCGTGTCTCAAGAGTTGGATCTGGATGGTAAAGAGGAATGTCAACGCATGATCGTGATGAATGATATCTGATATCATGAGAACTGATAAATCTGATAAGAACACCCAGTCAGCTTGCACGGAGGATCTTGGAATCTCCATCCACATCAGGATCCTCCCCGGTATGTCCCGCCTGGTGCCGGCTGAAGCTCACTCGGGACGCATCCTGTCGACTGCTGACGTCTGATGACTGCTTCCACTTACGCCCAAAACTTCCAATGGCCTGCCCTTCCATCTCCGCATGCATCTTGATGTAGACATTCAGCATCTCTGGCATCACCTAGGCTTGGTTTTACTGTCATGTTCAGAGACGATCATTGGAATCTCAAAGTGACCCAACCAAGCCAATCTGAGGCAACAGCGCGACCAGAGAGTGTCTTCAGGCATGCCTGCCCAAGACCCCAACACATTGATTCCGATCAGCAGCACAGTGGCACAGTGGCACAGTGACACTCTGCCAGTCCGACATCTCGCCTTGTTGGACTCCTGTAAGGCCTCGGAGAGCCTGGAATCCACGTGCTGAACCCATGGTCACGCCACTGGATCCCAACATGTCGCAGCATGTCCCCCAAATCCTTCCGACCTGCTGCTGGGTTGTAGGCTTGCATCGCATAAGCGCTTGAAGCCAGCCTGGCAGCTCCGCTTGAGATTCATTGTCCATTCAATGTATGGTATAGACTCTCCAGAATACTGGAACCGACTGCAACACATGTCCTCTATCCGTGAACAAGAATGCTTCCAAAATAACCGGTTTCCCCTTGCAGCAGTGCTGAGGAGAGTGCCCAAACGTGATCACGCAAAGAGCCGTCGTTCTGCAGAACAGCGACCTGATCTGCTCACATCTTTTGAAAAGGTCAGCACAAGCAGCACAAGCAGCAATCAGCAGCAATCAGCAATCCAAAGAGCTGCAGGTTGATGTTCCAAGATCTTCCAAGTCTCCAGCCAGCTGTTTCGCCAATTGGCCGCCATTCGCCAGCAGTGCATTCTGCATATCCAGCCTTGAGACCCAAATAGCCGAATGAAGGGCGTGGAAATGAGGCCCCGCACTATCCTGCAGATCTACAGTCTACAACTACGGTCCAAGTAAGGATGTCTCAAAATTGAAGTTTACCACAAGAAAATCGATCATTGAACAAATCACCAAAAATCGTCCAGACTTGGAAGGCCAATCTCAATCCACTGGGTGTCCCAAACGGTTCCGTGCAAAAGCCCGGTAACAAAGCCCAGACCTTCCAAGAGCGCTGCAAACATGAGAATCCAGGTCTTGAAAATTCTAAGGGCTCATAGGCTCATAGGTTCCAAAGGTAAAATGATTTATCGTACGCAAAGCAAAAAGATACATGTGTTCTGGGCAGTTGGTTGGTCCGGGGACGCGCCTGCTCCAACAACGTCAGGTACTTTTTCTCTAAGACCTCAAACGCATGTACAAACCAGGCTGCCCAGAGAACAGCAAAGTCAAGAAGGGACAGGTTTCCTTTCACTCGAGATCTTTGAGGTTGAAGTTCAAAGGGGTAAAGACAAACAAACTAACGGTTCCGTTCCATGTCTCAACATTTACAAGTGCGTAGGATTCTTATAAATGCCCTCTGGCAATCAAACAAGGCTGGGAAAATCCCCCGTTTGGGAAGACCGTATTATAAAATATAATATAATATAATATAATTTAATATAATATAATATAGTATAATATAATATAATATAATATAATTTAATTATATATATATATTATAATTATATAATATAATATAATATAATATAATATAATATAATGCCATACAAGACAATACAGTAAAATACAATACATATATCTACAATGCACTATAATATATTATTTTATCTATACAGTATGTAATATATTATATCTTATATAGAGATGTCCATTTTGTTCGGGGATCTCCCACTGCCCGGAGGTTTCTCTAAGTGGCCGGAGCGTCCTTTTGCGCCGCCTCATTGGCCTTCGCCTGTTAGAAAATGTTAAAAACAGCATGGGATGTTATAATAAACACAATGGGTTTTTTTATGAATTGTTTAGTACACCGGTGTATTGGGCTCCGCCCTTTGATCCAGAAACTGCTCTAATGCCGACACACTTGAGGTATTTCAGCGGAATGGAACCTTCAGCGAGCTGGCAAGAGGGATGAAATAGTTGCCGAAGTCTTGCAGGGCTGTCTGTTGACAGGAGTCCTGCACAGTCGGCACAAGGTCCAGTGGTTTCGACTTGTTTCATCCATCTGAAGCAAGCAATCCTCACTCTCATTCCAGGTCCTTGAGCGCGAGCAACATCCAAGAACGCGACTTCTGTTCGTACTGCATATCTGTCAAAGGATGCCTTTGCAGAAGCAGTCTCTTGCAGACCGTGTATGCGAGGGTTCATCTTGTCCAGGGCAAATAGTTGATGTGTCAGTGTGTATACATATACATATATGTAAATACTGTGTATATATAATATACTTGTTGGTATTCATCCCCTTCGCGCAACCTTGGACACCCCCAATATGATATGTTTTGATCCTATATTTACTGTAACATTTTTTATATTGGATATCGGTGCAAAACACTTTCACAGATTTGCTCTCCGTACCGCAAATCAGCTTGAACCCCGAAAATCGGCACTGAGTCGGCCAACTGTAGAACTTCCAGAGGCATAGTTCTGAGCACCTGTGCAAAGTTCATGGGGGTGTCGGGGTACCACACCGTTTCAAGTAATGTTACACAAAAAAATAAAAATATAAAAACATATCATCACTTCAATTAGTTGGAACTTTATAGAGGACACAGACTTTGGCCATATTTCATGACATGGGTCACAACTCAACCATTGGTTTCAGCAGTGGTTCATTGCCACCGGGGCCGCCACCTGCTGTGGTCCCAAGGTCTTGATCACAGAGGCAATCGCTTCTTGGAGCTCCTCACAAGGATCAGGTTAATAATGGATAGATATGGATGATAGTTTATAGTTTATTGAATGGTAAAAATCCATTATTAATAATGGTTAGCAACCTTATTAATAAATTGGATGGAATTGATAGTTATGGGATGGTAAAATAATGATGTATAACACCATCGTTAACCAATAACTTAATAGCTATTGGATTGAAAAGTGCATCACCATAATTACATCAGTGACATCACTATCAAAGTAGCCTCTGACAAACACTTTTCTACTCTCTTCGACCTTGACACTCTGTTCTGAGCCATTTTGGTTGCTTCTGAAGGCAGGTCTACGAGGCTTCATACAGCACTTGATCGATGACTATTTTTCTGCTGCCAAGGCACGAGGAAGAATCTTTAGTTGGTTGACTACAAGCTTAAACTGACAAATAGAACGAATCTTCCACAACAAACACCCATTAGGCACCTCCATTGATCGGTAACTGTGCATTTTATAACTCCGAGATTTGCTCCCATTCCCGTCTCCTTGCCATACACGTTTAGCTCACCAGACCGCGACTTGTCGCGGACCTGCCACGGAATCTGTCGAGACGGGTCACTCACACGACAATGGGATTCATTTGGCCTAGTGATCTCAGTACATATATTTCATTGCTTGAGGGCATATGTATAAATATATATATATATATATAATTTATTTATTTATTTATTTATTTATTTATCTATTTATTTATTTATCTATTTATTTATTTATTTATTTATCAATTTACATATATATATATATATAAATAGGCTCAAGGCTGGGGGTTCCCCGGAGCTTCCAGGAACCCTCAGTCTTGAGCAAATACTACAAACGTCGTTATGGTATAGAGATGGGGGGTGGGGGGGTGGGGGGGGTGTAATAACGTCATGTGGAGTGCGTTGCATTGAGAGTTGTGGAAACCTTGAGGATAAGAAAATCGAACCGAGACCAGGGACAGAAGGTCTGACCTCCCTGTCTCGGGCTGGGTCGTCAGCCACATGTAGTCTCAAAGGGCAAAAAGCATCGACCACGTATAGGTCGGCTGTAACCAGTGTGGAGTTGATTCGGCGGAGTATGGCTGAAACGGCCCTGGAAGCAGATCGGCCTTTTGAGAGTGCTCCTCTGGAAACATTAAAGTCAACCATAGACAAGAATCTCAAGGAAAGCCTCCTCTTAGCCTGAGTCTCAACAAGCTTCTCTGCCGCACGCAACTCCAGCAGGTTGATGTGGCTCTTTACCTTGCAACTCCAAACCTTCAAAACCTCCCATTCAGCAGTCAGCATGGCTTCGTTAACCAACTGGTTCGGCCCTCAACTGGCAACTCAGCCTCCTCAGTTGCAGAGCGCCGCATCTGGAAGACCCCTCGGGCAATGCAGAAAGCCAGGCCATAGGTCAACTTGGGGACGTAAGTGGCTGAGCTCTTTGTGTATGAACCCTGTATCTGCACATGACTGCAGAGGCCCTGGCATCGTAGAGCAATGGACTTTTCCGATGAATGGAGCTGAAGTGGCATGAGTCTGATCTCACTCGCATTGCCAAAGCCAACCGCAACAGCGCTTACCATTCTGGGAGATACTTGTGACTGCAATGGCTTCATTCACAGCGGCCACATGTGCAACCTGAACGGGCTTGTGGGCCAGAACGTTCCCATCGCAGATCTGAGGGTCTGACGGGTGGTCTCGATCTCGTAAGACAGGCCTGCGCATGACTGAGAAGGTTGCACAAGGAGGTTCCAATAGGACTGCCTTCAAACAAGAAAACGGCAAATGTGAAATCCAAGCCACCAAGTGAGGATGCTTCATGTTGTATTTCTGAAAAGTTGAGAGGTCTATAGGTGGACCACAAACCAGCCCCATGGCCGCCTCGGCTGGCTCCTGAAAAAACCTCCAAGAATTCAAACATAAAAGCAAGAGGCCTGCCTGGTCTCACGGCTGGTGGGACAAAATTTTTGCTCACCTGCCTCCTCAAACTCATTGACCTTCAGGAGAAGTGCTTGTATAGGTGATAGGAGTCTAGTATAGGCCCCCTTTGAGTGGCAGCTTCGAGAAAGAACTTCTTGCACCTCGTCAGAAGCAGCTCGGCAGACCGCACCCTTGGATTCAGAGGCACCTGTAGCATACAGCCAGGAGTCAAGTCTTGCAGCAAGATTGGACATCATCCAGGGTGCCAGGACTGCGGCTAATGCCAACTCCTGCGCAACAGCCCGTGGCAAATGAACTGCAACATCGTTCTTCTCAGCAGCTTCATCGCTCGAAGCTAACCTGAAGGCATGATTGAAGATAGACATCAAAGGTCTCCTGTAAATAATCATCGATACCCAAGCTCCCATTACACAGCTGTAGAAGCCGCAAGTGGTAGCTGAAAGTCGGGCCAGCTGCAAAGAGATAGTGGCCCCAATGGCCTTTCCATCATCAGCACCGCACTTGTCCTTCTCCGGAGAATCCTCTCTGTGCAATTGCATTTTCTGAAGCTGATTGGCCAGGCCCTCTACCCCCCCCCCGACTGAAATGCTGAAAAAATCGTCTATCGCCAAATCCTCAGTTCGTGTCAAATGTCGTCCACTCCGCAATGATCACCTTGAAGGATGCTATTGAACGCTACCCAGACAAGACTGTCATCAGCCTTTGAGCTGGCCTTCCTCTTTTGGCCAAGCAAATTGCCATCTCTAAGCCTGGTGTACCTCTTCTTCGCCTCAGAGCCAATAAGAAAATTCCCGTAGGCTTGAAGGCCTTCGAGGCAAGATGTGGGGAGGCCAGGTCCAAGGGTATTGCAAATTGCCCTCTTGCTGGTGACTTTGATCTGGTGATAGCAATCTTTCCTATCAGAGATGGAATTACACAAACGCTGACTCGAAGCATCCACCAAAAGATCACAAAGGTCAGAACCTGGAAGGTGGCTGCTTGGCCCTCTGATAACCATCTCAACCCCATTGCGACCTCAACGGTCACCGATCTGCCGGTCGGCTGTGGAGCTTTTGAACGCATTGAAAACGCGCACCTTTTCAAAATCCTCTCTCTTCTGCACTTCATCACGATGTAGCAGCAGTAAGCCTTTAGAGTCCCAACGGCGGGCAAGTTCAAGTATGGTCTCCCGGCTGTCTCTCAAACGAAGATATTCCCAAGGGCTTGGAGTTCTGTAGATCTTCAGAATTTCACGTTCTTTGTAAGCCATCACCAAACCATCTGAAAGGAAGTTGGAGATGTCCCAATGTCCAGTGCCAGACACCTTGGGGCGCGAGGGATCCAGGTCCCTAAAAGGCAGGAGCTCGGGAAAGCGTGTCTCGTCTCTGGGCACCTCAAAACTTTGAAAAAATCTACCATATGGGTTTGCTGAACACCCTCGCCGCTTCAAACGTCAAACATTCAACTAGGTCAAAAAGACCTGGAGAAAGCTCTGGATTCTTTCGTCCCGAGCGTAGGGTATCAAAACAAACGTCCAAGCCATCCGACTTTATCTGAGACTTTGTCAAACCATAGAACCTGCTGTGCATGGCATTGGGTCTCCTCCAAAATCATCACTTCCGCTAAAATGCCAAAAATTCATGGCCATTGCAATGACATGAACAGCTCTGAGAAGGACAAGCAATTGGCGCTTCTTGCGGGATGGATGAACGCACATCAGATCGAAGATACCTGCTGACGGCACTGGGATTGCGAAAAAAAGCCGGAGCAAGCTCTTTGGCAAGATGACGTGGAGATACGAATGGAGAAGTGAAGATAAGCAGCAAAATATGTCCTGTTCCTGAGCACAAGCTTGGTCAAATTTGTGCACCAAGACAGATAGCTGCTTTGATGCAGATCAGGGGAAGCAGTAATAGGCCCCTTCTCCTCAGGAAGCTCCTCAGGATGGGCCCCATCTGCAAAACAAGGTGGAGTCAGGTTTGCGACCCCTTCATGCTGGTTGAATTCATGGCCGGGAACTGGTAACTTGCTTGGCATTGCTATGGTCTTGGGTTTCTTCGGAAAACGCGGCCCCTTTGGCCTGCGCGGGCTTCTCCTCCTCGCCGGATTGCCCTTTCGGACTGGCTCCTTGTGGCTTCTTGACCCTTGTCTCGGATCTCCTGGTTGATAGCACCTCGAGCTCCTTGACGTACGAAAGATTCGTAGATGCCAACATCAGAGGGACCAGGGGTGAGAAAGGGCGTCCTGCAGCTGTGATTGTACCCGTCCTTTCTAGAAAAAGGTTTGCTGGAGGATCCTCCACAAGAGCCAAAACGTAGGCAAGTGACCAGTCGCCCGCATCGAATGCACTTAGCTCCAAAGCCACGACCACCAGCGCTAGGAACTCCTTTGTAGCTGAGAAGTCGTTTGAGGCAGCCGCATCCATAGCGTGTGCCATCAGCCACATGCGCAGCCCTGTCTCCTTCTGCCCCTTGTAACCACCATATCGTTCCAGGTAGGTAAGCATGGAAGGTAGAGACCGCAAGCTCTTCCTCTGTCTTCGGCAGGAGCTTCGATGGGTGAAGCTTTTTGAAAATCTTCTGCTGAACCTGCAGGAAAAAAAACTGGACTTCCTTGCTGCAAGATCCTGCTGCATCTTCTCTCTGCGCATCGTGCCTTTTGTAGAACTCGTAGCAGCTCCTCCTGAGACACCAGCGAAGTCCAGACCAGTGTCTTGATTGATAAGATGAGCAACCAAGGCCATCAGAGCTGCTGACTGTTGTAACATCGCCGTAGCCGTATCTTGACGCACGCCGTCCGCGAGGACATGGTAAGGCTCCTCTGCTGGCATCACGGCCCTGGCTTACTGCTTGGAACCTGCTCCTATGGCAACGAGTTCTGCAGCAGGAACTGCAACTCGGGACGGCAGTCCAGGGGTCTTAGGAAACGGACCATTCGCCAAAGTTGCCTGCTGCTTTAGCCATTTGGCTGTCCTTCTTTGGGGCTGCAGGTCGAAGTTCTCGTACTTCTGGCTCCTCTCGAGCGCTGTAAAAAAGGACACGTCCCTCCACCTCATTGCGAGCCCGCTCCAAAAACGGGCTCCAGGAGCTCAGAGTGCAAAGGAACTGCTGACAATGAACCTGTCACCGGGTCATACTCCCTGAGGTAGACCAAAACTGAATCCAAAAAGTTGCAAAGTGTCACTGAGAACGAAAGACCACACCGGACAACCTGTAAAGGTCCTCATCTGCTGCCGCCTTGGGGCTTCGTCAATCACCCCGGTGGGAAAGGCCAGTAGCAAGCACCTTGCCTTGAAACCAAAGGCAGTGCATAGGTCACAGTATCTTCGCCACCTGCAGCAATCAGACCTGGGTCCCAGCACCAAAAAACTGCAGCTCTGTAACTGTAACCGTCCTGCACCAACCAGGAGGCAAGACCGGGCTGCATGATGTGCTCAGCTGAACTTCACACAGCGAACCAGTATCCTGCGCAAAAAGCAGCACGGGCTCGATCCACAGGGCTTGCTACAGCAGAACGGAGCTTCCTTTTGGCCAAATCTACCAAAAACCCCGGAGTTGATGGGGGCCCCGACTCAAGTTCAAACCTGATTGTACTGTTGAACCCCCCTGGAGCTCCAGGCACAAAAGCCTGCTCTTCCACAAGCTCCCACCCACCTAAATCTGCTTCCTCAGTCTTGTCTGGGACCGGGGGCTCTCTCGCCCTTGCCAACTCAGTGGCAACACTCCTCACAGCCTCTGCCAAGCTTGAGATTGCGGAAGCAATGGCCTCGAGCTCTCTCATGCACGTAAGTGTAGGCGATCAAGCTGATGAGCCTTGCTTGGGAAGGAGGGTCTTTGAAAGGAGGGGCTGGGAGAATGGCAGAGAAAAGCACAATATGTCCAGAGGGCAAGGGAAAATCCAATGAAGATACCTCCCAAAAGGCTTGAGATGAAGACAGGAAGCACGGAGGGATGACAGTGGGCTGGGCAAGAGAAAGTCCAGGTGAAAGAGGAGAGCACCCCAGCAGCCTCCTGCAGCGAAGCAGCACCCCACATGTGACCTTGAGAGTGAAAATGTTTGCCATCACAGTTCAATACATATATATATATAATCATATTATATATATAATCATATATATATAATCATATATATATATATTATATATAATCATATATATATATATATTATATATAATCATATATATATATATATATTATATAATCATATATATATATATTATATAATCATATATATATATTATATATAATCATATATATATATATTATATAATCATATATATATTATATATATAATCATATATATATATATATATAATCATACATATATATATAATCATACATATGAACTGCCCAAGACGTTGATATTCAAAATGATTTGTGATGACTTGTCTCCCTCCAAATCTGATGTGCGCCTCAATGAGTTCCATCGCCAAGGGCTTCGCATGCCTGAATCATCTGCGTGCCCACAAGCTTTGGGGCGAACACGACGCAAATACGATTCGGGGCACTTGATAGATAACATATGCTAAAATGTTAGGTTGTAGTAATAATCTAAAATCTTCAACCTACAATGAATGTGAATCCAAGGGAGCTACAAAATCAGAATTTCACTGGCAGCCCAAGGCGCTGAAACGTAGTAACATCCCACTGCTGGAGATTTGCCAGATCTGGTGCGCTGGCAAGGGAGCTTCACCACGATATCTAACAGATTCTAACAGTATGTCTTCCAATATGGCTTTGTATGAAAATTGGTCATTTTATGTCATGTTCCCTATTGAAATAGCCACTTGGATGGTATATCGGTATATCCCATTTTCAGACACCCATATTATAGGCTCACATCTGTAAACAGCTCAATGGTAACCCTCCGCTCCTAGTTGCGAACGCCGGGCACCAAGAGCATCAAATAGAGCTCCAACCTGGTTGTGGCCCTAGGATGACCCTTCAGGGGACTCTGGATGACTTAAGGTTGCTTAAGGGCTCCAGAAGTTGCATTTTAGGCATTGAAACCTACGCATTGCAGATGTTGAAAGGTAGGATCCTCGAGTCTGGTCTTGATGGCACCAGGAATTGTTGTGGAAAAAGAAGAAGAAGGAAGAAGAAAATATGAGTGTTCAACATCATCCAGTTCGGGAGACAAATTCTTTAGCACAATATTGGCAAACCTCCAACATTCCGTGGTCTAAAGTCTTGAGTGATGTTGTTCGCCAGTTTTGATGCAACATACTAGGCCCAGGGGCTGCTGGCAAAGCAGAGGACCAAGAGCCTTTGACTTCAAAACCTCAGATGAATGCTAAGTGGCTGAGTGTACTGGTACACAAAAGGCTGGTCTAAATGCAGAACTACGCAACTACGGTGATACAGCAGCCACTGTTGAGGCGAATAATAATTGGCTATTTGGAAGGTGTTTCCCTTATTACAGCCACATCACTTGGACACGCTTCACTGACAACAAGGGATCCAGCGCAAGAGCGGCCGCACGGCTTCCAGCAGGTCCTCAGCAACACACCAGCACATGCTGGCCCTCTCCAAATTCCATCGGCTCTGCAAAATCCTCTGTCAAGTGAAAAACCATCATCCCGTGCCTGAAGGAATTGATCGTCTTCAGCATCACCCGCAGCACTGAAGATGGTGGAGCTAGCCTAGAGCAGGTTTACAGTTCCATATCAAACAAAATATCATGCCATCCGGACAAAAAATATGAATAGGAATGAATGGGGGATAATGGTAACCTGGCCTGTAAATCTCAATAAATCATGTTGAAAGAAGCTGGAAAGACATGGAAAGACTGTCTATTCCAACTCTGACCTGCAAGACTCAAAGAGACGCCTCCTTGGCAGCACGCAGCAGCCCAGGATCCTGCTCAGAGAAGAGGGACCTCATCACCCGATGAGGCCCGATGAGTGCAGGGCGGAGCAGGAATATCAGACTTTCAGGTGAACCAAACTCCACTTTTTTTCATCTTTCTTGTGGAAGAAGCACGTCCTTTTGGGTGGGGCATTTTAAATGTAGTACCCTGAAGCAAAGCATCCCCTTAAAGATCTTAAAGGATGAACTGTGATGCATACTCTGAAAGTGTCAAGTGCTATGGCATTCTGGGACAAGCACAATATCTTCTTCGTGGCAGCCAGTTTCAGCGGCGATGCCTTTCGAGGAGTGACAGGGCCACAATCCGACAGCGTCAAACAGGCTCGGAGAGGACTGCCAAAAGTTACAACAGCATCAACAGCTGCCTCTTTGCCACAGAGTTGTGCAACGGCAGCGGCCATCGCTCTTACGAAGGCTGACACATACCTCTGGAAGGTTTGGGATGTTTGCCACTCAGATGTCATGGACCATGGATTTGGATAGTGAGGAGAGTGGTACTCTCCTTTGTCCAGATCCTCGGATATATCCTGTGGCAGTTTGGAATCTAAGAAGGGATTCCACCTCTGGAGCACTGAAAACACGCTCGAAGCAAAGGGCACGCAACGTTCAGCATGGAAAGGGGAACTTCCACCATTCCTGCATTCTGCGCTGCAAATCTCCGCGGATCACAACACTACAAGCATGGCAAAGGCATCACAATCATCACAGAGATGTTGAAAGGTGACGTGAAAAATGCAGACCTGGCAGAAAGCGCCCAGCTAACTCAGCGCGATTGGGCGGAGCCTTGGATCTATGAAACACATCAACCCTCGACGTGGAATCGGTGATTCCATGAATTTGCCATGGCAAAGTGAGACCGAATTTCGAGCGTGTTTTTTATTTTGTGTTCTCTAATAGTTCTCAGTCGAATATTTCTAGATTTTTCCTAGAATCAGTGTGCTGGGTCGAATTTGAGCGCACGCCTTAGACCCGCACCGGAACCATCTGCTCGTCAGCATCCTCATCATTCCAGCCGTCCTCGCATTGATTCAGATCTGACTCCCAACATCAGTTGATTTTTTGTTGAAAAAAGAAAATCAACATCTTTTTGTTGAAAATATGTTAAAATCATTGAAAAATCAAACCCAACAAAAAGAACCCTGGCTTGGAACTAGTAGTAACTAGAGCCCCTCATCGAATCGTCCAATCATGTCCAATCCATTGTCCCCGCCTCGGGTGTGAAATGCTGCGCCGCAAACTCAAAGGCTGCGGTGCAACAGGGATGCTGCCTCAGGTGAAACCTCCAGCCTGCGCCTGTCGTTGATCCACGGTCCATTTTCCATCCGGTGATCCTGAGCTCACCACCCCAGCAGAGCAGGGAGCCTCAGTGGAGCCGAGAGTTCGAGTCGTGTCCACTGAAAAATCTGGTGAGATGAATGAGAAACCCAGTCAAATTCCCAGTACTACTAGGAATGCTACTACTAATCATAATAATTACAGTATATTATAGTGATAATAATAGTGATACTAGTGATAATAGTCATGATGACAAAATTAATCATGATGCTACTAATAATAACAATGAGGAGGAGGATCATCATCATCATCATCAGCAGCAGCATCATCATCATCATCATCAGCAGCAACAGCATCAGCATCAGCATCATCATCATCGTCGTCGTCGTCGTCGTCGTCATCATCATCATCATCATCATCACCAGCATCATCATCATCGTCGTCGTCGTCGTCGTCATCATCATCATCATCACCAGCATCATCATCATCGTCGTCGTCGTCGTCGTCATCATCATCATCATCA
>Ga0126342_10005768_pt1:17500-21743 | contig 21743 bp, 22 predicted proteins | sample Cyp1metagenome_FD_92528 | JGI IMG/M metagenome (GOLD analysis project Ga0126342, IMG submission 92528) | Coral microbial communities from Lord Howe Island, Old Settlement Bay, Australia - Cyphastrea 1 metagenome | ecosystem: Host-associated > Invertebrates > Cnidaria > Coral ... | reverse complement strand
CAAGCACCTTTCAGTCCATCAGTGGCTTCGCTCTGCCATCCCTGATTCACAACAACCAATTTCTCCTATAGGTTTCCTATTTTTGAAACTTCCGCCACCGCCTTGTGCGGTACTACTGGTATACACATAGTATATGTATGTACAAAGGTAGATGGCCAAGTTTGCAGGTTTTGGGGTCAAAGCCTCAGGTGACGCAGATCTTACAGGAAGAGGTGCAAAGATTCCCAAGCATCGCCAACATCGGGGTGACGGTGAGTACAAAGGCAGTGACCATAGAGGCACCGTGGGATGTCGGGGGATGGCCTTGGCATCTGGGGAATTTGAGGACTTTTTCTGGAGGGTTTGGAGGAGTTGAATCAGGGGATGACAGACTCAAAGATGTGCCGAGGTGACGAATGATGATGCAGCTGGAGGAGTTTACTATTGCACCTCGCAGCCGAATAATTACATACCTTTGGGGGCTACGGGATGCCCAGAATTTGATTGATATTGCTATGAAAAAAAAAACACTTTTTTGGGCCGACCCCCAAAGTGCAGCACTATTTGCTGGATGGCATCAAATGTGTGCTCATTGCTTTGTGCTCATTGCTTTGGGATGAGGGACAAATGAGCTGCAAGCACAAGGATTCCAAAAGCATGACCTGTTTGACAGCACAACCAAGAAAGCGTGAGACAACAAGTAAGGCAAGGTTTTGGGCAAAATGCAGTCACAAACCTTGCTTTTTGATCAGAGTCTGGAAAAGAAAACACGGCGAATGAGTTTCAGCCCAAGAAAAGAGGGGAATGATGCAGGTACGGAAGAACAGAGGCCCCACATTGACGGTGCTGGGGAGTACACCTGCACTGGCAATCCTGGGAAGGCGCGGTAAACCAAAGGAACTTATGTTTTTTCCGGCTGACCGGGTGTTTTGAATCTTGTAACCTTCCCTTCTAGAATTTCCTGTAGCAAAGTGATGTGTAATTTTCACTTTTTTTTGAGTCCCCATGAGAGCTGGGTGTTGTCAGAGGGTGTTGTGGTCAGCCCAGCATGACCAGGGGCAAAAATGTACAGCTCCTTGTTCGGGCAGCGATATTTCTGCGGAGATCATTTGCTGGAGCTCTCGGGAATGGTTGGTGACTGAGCCCTGTTTGAGCCAATCAGAGGGAATGGCAGCCTGGTTGGTGTTTCTCATCGTCTTCCTGTGCTGTTTGATCGTGTTCCTCGGCTGCGGGGTGTGGGGGGGCATCGAGGGATGTGGCGATCGAAAAATGAAGGTCCAATTTTAAGGAGACACTAGCACTAGAGTAGCATGAAAGAGAGACTGCTCACTTGGGACAATTAGAAATTGCCAGTAGTCAGTAGTCAATTGCCGTAGGATGGATCCCAATTCACAGCCAGTGCGGTCACCCTCGATTGTAGAAACTGATCCTGTTTCAAGAAAGTTGTGGCTGCAGATTTTCTGTCCCCTTTTGGGTTATCTCCAGTCATCCAAGCTTCGTCATCGTCCTGCTCCAAGGCTGCTGATCTTTGGCCTGCTGTTCGCTGTCTACACCGGTGCCTGCAAGAAGGTGACTCCCGAGGACATGGCACGCCGGCACGCCGGCACGCCACGCGAAAAGTGGCTATCTTTAGTTCCAAGATCTTTGGCATTCAGCAATTTTTGACGAACATATGTTGTTCTTAGGGTCCTGAAGTATTTGAAGAGTGATCTATTCGTGTAGACTGATCAGAGGAGTTAACTAGTGTTGCCTTCAGAGACAGTTGAAACTTCAAAGGTGACTTGCGGTGGAAAAACTTTTCAGAAAAACTTGGTAGTAGATGGGAAAGTGCATGGTGTCCTGCAGTCTTGCCCCTGAATTCCAACCATTGTTTGTTTGACACTTCATCCTTGGCTTTCTTTAAATCAATACGTTTTGCTTGGTCGTCCTGAATTTTGCTGGCTAAATTTCCATTTCTCCCAGCTCTGCTCTGCTTTTCTGGCAAGTTGAGTGCCGATTTTTGGTGGGAACAAGTCATTTTCTTTGTTAAATCCAAAACCACCAGCAATAAGGAGACCATGACAAACCGCACCAAACCATCCAAAACATTCACCAAATCGAAAAAAATCCCCATAAGTTGCCGTAAATCTCCACAAAATCCCCATAGAATTCCCATAAATCTCCATAAATCTCAATCAAAGTCCCATAAATCTCCGAATTCCCATCAATTTCCCTAAAAATCTAACAACTTCCCATTAAAACTCCAAGAACCCCTCGGGCGCCAGGACGACGATGCAGCCCCCGCCCCCAAGGACGCCTGGACGGCCACGCCGCCACCCAGCCATGCCTCACCGCGCCCGGCGTCGCCGGATGCACCGGCACCCATGGTGGCTACGGCACCATGGCGGGGGATAGAATGGGAAGATGAGCATGTTGATCCATGTTGGGTTAAGAATGTGAAGTTGGTAACCATGAATTCCTCCATTTCCCAACTAAAATCTAAAAAACATATATCTTGACATGATTTTTCCTATAGAGACTGCCATTCAGAGTGGTTTGGAAGACCTCTGTTTGAACTCTGCGTTTCTCAGGGTCTCTGTTACTTGAGGGATGGTAAATTGAATTCAACAGAGAAACTAACCCCCTTTGTGGGGCAATTTATCAACAAGAAACGTTGATTTAAGCTAGACCCATGGACAATGCTTTGGGATTTGATCAACAGAAAATGGGGATTCAAACTGCAAAAAGGAAATTTTATCAAAAGAACATGGGGGTTTAAGCTGCACAAAATGGGTGGTTGAAGCTACTTCAATCAAAAGAAATAGGGAATTTTATCAGAAATTGGAGGAGATTATATAAACTGTAGAAATGGGAATGCTTCAGATCAAGAGAAACGGGGGAAGCTGTAAACTGTAAACAATTGAACTTAAACTCCAAAAACCAGGATTTCACCTGACAAAAACAGGGATTGAGCTCGAAAAACAAGTGATTAGCTAGTCTACACAACCACGCAAATATGGGAACTTGACCAATGCACATGAATTTCAACTTCCATCGTCGCAGATGTAGCAGAGAAACTGCTAGGAATGTTGGAGATATTTTGTTGCCGCACCTTGGAGGTTCACCCCAGGAATTCCAAGTAGTTGAAATTTTATTCTTAATCTGGAGTGTAAGTCACTGTAAGTCCCCTAAATAGTTATATTATCCCATTGATATCTTGGGAAGCTCATTTTTTAGTGACTCCATCGATCTCCATCCACCTCCATCCCTCTTGGCCCCAAGGGCGCCGCGGACATTTCCTTCGTCACGGGGTTGCCTTGGGAGGCCAAGCGCGCCAGCAGCCGTGAGGAGCGCTCGCGGCCCAGCAGCAGAGAGGCGCGCAGCAATGATGCCCCACCAGTGGAGACGGTGGAGACCCTCAAAACGCGAAGCTCACGATCCAGGTGAAATGGGATGGGATGGTGAGATTTTTGACATTTTTTGGAATGTTTTATAGGGTTGACTTTCTCAACTTTCTGATGAATGATGGAAAAGGTGAATCCCTTTTCCCACTGACCCCGGGCAGGTCCCCAGAGGCTCCAAAGGAGCAGTACCTGGATAGTGGCCTTGATGGTGATGCTGGACAGACTACTGGAGCGTTTTCACCGGGGATGCCAGCACAGAAGGAAACTGTGACCTTTATGGTTGATCAACAGCAGGACTTCAGAGTTTGGGTGCAACAGGATTTGCCGACACATCCTTTGCCACAAAATACCACAGTGTATCCTGGCACGATTCAGTACGACTGAGTCGAGATCTTGAGCCATTTTCTTGAGGCAGCCTGGAACAGGAGTGCCTTGAGCCGTAGCCAAAGGCCTTAATTCACACATTTCAAAATGCACTGTCAAGCGGGGTCATCTGGACTATGTCATTTTTGATGTTTTCTAGTGGGAATTTTCATGCTGCGAACGAATACCTCGGACTTTGCTGGCCCAGCGATGCTAATCTAACCGGCAATCCATCCCTCAAATGTGGCGTGTGGAGCTGTGTTGAGCGGCCACAGGGTGCCTCGAATGAGGCCCCTCAGGGCCATAATTATTGCATTATTTATCCTCTTCCCCTAAAGATTGGACTCACCCGGGCCCCTAAAACTGGCCCAGATCCAAAATCCAATACAAAATAAGCATTATTTTTTTCGAGTGAATATTCCGGGGAAGGAGTTATTGCGTTCATTGCTCTTCACCGCGCAAAAATGTGGAGTTCTGAGCGGCACGATTCCTGGGGTCCTGCGGCAGTGTCCGTGGGA
>Ga0126342_10005768_pt1:0-12500 | contig 21743 bp, 22 predicted proteins | sample Cyp1metagenome_FD_92528 | JGI IMG/M metagenome (GOLD analysis project Ga0126342, IMG submission 92528) | Coral microbial communities from Lord Howe Island, Old Settlement Bay, Australia - Cyphastrea 1 metagenome | ecosystem: Host-associated > Invertebrates > Cnidaria > Coral ... | reverse complement strand
ATACTGCAGCACTAACCAGACAAAATCCTTCATTGGATTTTTCTGGCTAGAAGACCCATCGAGCGAAGCCTCCTGTGCAGCTTGTAGCACACTCCATAGGGCCAACAGCGGAAAGAACGCCAGTGGGAAAAGACATGGCCTTGGCCAACGGTGATGAACTCCGAACGTGAGGATGGGTCTGGTTCAAAGTGCTGGCGCCACAGTGAAACTATGAAGGGCTCCGATTGAAAATCTCCAAACGGATCCTTATGTAGTTGATATGGGGCATCCAACCAACTTGACGGGATATGCTCTAACTGGCTGCAGCGCAGAAAGTTGATTGGACCTCTTATTTTTTGGATGGGAGGAGATTCAATTTTCCAGCACCCATGTTTTTTTTGTGTTTTTCTAGCAGCTAGTGTAGATATGGGTTTGTCTGAAAATAAGGGACCTCCAAATTTGACGGTTGATCATCATTTTCCCATTAAAACGGCCATGGGGGTATTTTTACACAGAAGGCATTCTCCTGCCCAGGCTGCCATGGCGGTGCCCAATTTCACCGTGGCTGTGCCCAGTGTGTTGACACAGCTGTATGATACAACGATTCTGAGATGCTTGGTCTACTTGGTGAAAGCAATGGCTTCCTAACTCCCCAACTCAGTTCAACTCTCCAAGTCTTGGGGTTTTCAGAGCGACGCAGTCCGTGGCTCAAAAAATCAACCCATGGACCCGCAAATGTCAGATGGATCATCCAATGTTCGTGTATCCAAGTCCGGCCTAGCAGTGGCTCACCTGAAAAAAGATTTGACTTAATTCAAAACTCATCTTGACTGCCCACTTGGGTAGGTTCATATTTGCAAACAGTCCAGTCACTGGTCCGTTGGCTTGCTTGAAGGGACATATATATATATATATACACATACATTTATATATATCCTGAAACCCTTGCACAGTTAAAAAAAACACACGTCCCTTCATCATCTTCATCCCGTTCAGAGAATTGCTATGGCCTATGACAGCTATGATCCCTTTGGTTCCCTTTGATGTCGAGGTGAGTTCCTCCGTGAAGCTCATGCTGCTGCAGGGCCAGCTGGCTGAGACGGTCAGCGCCGCCGCCGCGGCGCCAGCTCCGCGTGCGCCGACTGCGGCGCCCGCGCGGGCTGCGGAGTTGGCGGCGGCTTTGGCTGCGATGAAGGGGGATGCATATCCATTTACCAGCCATATCCAGCTATTTTGAATTATTTTGATGTGAAAACCGGGGGTTTTGACTCATACTCAGATTTTGGTCAAGACTTTTGGGCAACTTTGGATTGTTTACAAGTCTAAATGGCATGGAATGGTCAAGTTGGTGGATTGGTCGATTGCGAACGTATCAAGGCAGTTTTGGCATCGCTGAACTCAGCACGGGGCCACAGTGTGCAGCTTTACTCCTGTGACTGCGGCTCTACTTCGCTTTCTTCCGGAACATGAAGTCGAATAAGTAGAGGATTTTCATGGCTTTCTGATGAATTCTGCAATTTTGTTGCATTTTTTGAATTCTAAGTCGCAACAAACTGTTTGCAGATGGCGAACTTGGAGTTTCAAGTGCCATTGAGACGACTCAAAGCACTAACCAGTAGATTGTGGCTGGTCGATGGTTTCCATTCTTCTTGGTAAATGTAGAAATCCCAGGAATCCCATGATATATGTAAATATATGTTATACATTGCTATACGTGAAAATATCATACGCATTCAAAACTCACATGCATCGAATTCTTGGATTTCATGCAATTTCTTTTCTATAAAAACCCAAAAGCTCGTGTTTCCAGGCTTGTATAGATGGTTTTCACTCCTGTTCTCAGATTTACAACTTTTCTATCTATTTTTGGGTTGCTCTGAATTCTATCACCAAGATTCCTCAACAAACCTGACCGAAAAAAGGAGGGCGACGATTGCCGCGCGTTATTGCGGCGGTGCGCACAGAGTCGGCAGTGCGATGCAGGTCGGGAGAAGGATTTGAGCATCGAATTCCCATTGCCCACCATAGTACAAAATGGTATGTATATAAATATGTATGTAATCTACAGTAATATATGTAGGTGGACTATGATAGCAACCCCCAAAAAGACAGAAACGTGTTTCCAGGATGGTATATGTTTCCTCTCAATTTCCGGGTTTGCAACTTTTTTTTAACGATCTATTTTGGGTTTGCAGTATATATATATATATATTATATATATATATATACGTATATATATATTTATAATCTGCAACCTGGGGTCATTTCCCTGATTAACAATCCTATCCTCCGATTCATGAAGCTTCAACAAGCTAACCGAAGTCATGAATAGATCCAGTACTAAGGATTTGCATTAAGGGTTATTGAATATGATGGGGAAGGGATTGCGTGGATGTGTGTCCAAATCTGTACACCGGCCAACAACATTGGTTGGGACATCTGGATTTTTCGGGGTTTTCTTTTCCCGTAGAGACTTTCGGAGGGAAACTAAGGTGTAACTGAGGATTTTCCCAGCTTTTTCCCATGCATCGTATTCCCATCTGACCCATTTGGGTCAGGCGTTGAGGAGGAACTTCAGCTTGCTGAAGATGCCTTAGACATGTCTGGCAGCCCGGGCTTCATCCATGCTGAGTTGATGGAGATTTCATGGGATTTTGTGGTGGCTAACGGGCACTGAAAGTAGATGAACCTATTATGGTCATTTTCCATGGCTCTGTTGAATTACAAGAGATTAAATCAACAAAACATACACAAAACATGTTGGAAATGGTAGGAACACAGAAAATTGTTGTATATATAACCACACTGAAGGGGACAAGGGATTTGAAAGGAAAAACAATGCAGGTCAGACACAGTTGGTGGTAACAGTATCCGTTGAGAATCAAGTATATATATATACATATTATACACACACACACTGTATATATATATACACTATAAATATATCTCGTACGTACATACATACGTACGTACGTACCTACATACATACATGTATGCAGACATACATACATCCATCCATGCATGCACACAAACATACATACATACATGCATACATACTTACTTACTTACTTACATCCATCCATCCATCCATACATCCATACATCCATACATCCACACATGCATATACATACCGCATCGTTAGTGGATATACTGGTATTCACAACCTGTCTTGTTCCTGTTGGTGGTGATAAACTCATGTACAGTAGTATCCATGTTGCACTTCTAGGAGCCTCAGCATCCTGCTTCAAGCTCAAGTGCAAGTGTCACACACACACAAGGGACGCAAAGTGACGACGATGAGTTCCAATCCACATTCATCTCTGATCACGTACCAAAGTCATACTGTAATCTGCTGACAACCACCGAATCTGCTAACATCGTTGGATTTTCATCCCATTTTCAGTGGTTGAATGATTGGCTTCCAGATTTCCAGCCCGGATCCAGTTGATCTGTTTTTGCTTTTTTCGGCTATTAGGTTCAGCAAGGGCAGCTATTGGGTGAACCCTTTTGAGCCTGAAAGAGTGAAAGAAAGAGTCAAAGAGGTTTTTCATGACCTCAATATGATCCGCTATGAATGCTTGGTGAACCGTGATTTCATTCCTGCCTTTGCCCACGCCAAATGGCTTCCCCTTTGGGACTCGCACTGCTGGCTGTGGCTGCCAGCGAGTCGATGGATGCGATGCGTGTGGCGGTGCTGGAACACCGGGTCCAGAAGAGGCTGACCGGAAAGCGATGGGGATTTGACCAGCAAAAAATGGGAATTTCACCAGAAAGATTGATAGAAAAACCAAGAATCTAGATGTGAGACACAGTCTTTACAACACTTAGTTCTCTCTCACTTCAAAGAATTCCAGTGCGTGCCATAGAGACTCTCAACCATGATGGTTTATCTATGGGGTTCACCCCAAAACCACCAAAGATCCCAGGTTGGGAATCATTGCAATTTAGCTGTGTGTATAAATAAATAAATAAATAAATAAATAAATATATATATATATATTCAACACCATTTTGGGGTGTTCGGCTTTGACTCATACCCACATGGCTTGGTGTAGCGCCGAGGGCCACAGCCTTTGAAACCATGAGTGCCAATTTGGAGATCTACGACCTTCAGATCCAGGTGGCAAACATTGGGCACTGGGTGCCCCAAAGCCATCAATGATTTCCTTCCCCTTTTTTTCCCCCTCTTTGAAGAAACATCCTCAGTTGTGCACTTTGAAGGAAGATCACTCGCAAATCCTGCTTAGATCCCTAAACTTCAGGAAGATGTTGCACTTTCGACTGGAAATGCAGCCGCAGCTGGGTTAAAGCACCGTTTTTTCATGGATTGAAATGGGGCTACCCCTGTTCATCATCCATTTTATTTGGATTTTTGAAGTAAACCAACCAGATGGATGTGGGTCAAAATGGAAGACCTAGGGGACCACAGATGTTAGTCTAGTTTAGTATGAACCATCCAATTATTGGGGTACCTAATTTTGACCCATACCCAGGGGATCCCCCCATGGATTGGACCCCCTCCTTTTTTCCAGGGTGAACTCCGTGGATTCTGCGCCGATTCCCGTCAGGAGGCGGCGCAGCGCGGTGCCAAGCTCTTGGTGACGCCTGAGGATGGTCTGACCAGCTTCGTGGGCAACCAACGAGTGACTCAACGGCAAGATACATACGATGCATATATATATATATAGAATAGAATATATATAGTATATAACATATAGCACATGAATTTAGATAATACTCTTTGGTTATTTTTTTGGTTTGCGAACTGGGACATCACCGTTTTGAAAAGGTAAAGCCTCATGTATCATAATTCATCTATAAATGGGTCATTTTCCATAGCTATATATATATGTATATATAAAACAACCAGAGGGTAACCCCCAAAAAAAGATAGATGAGTTCGAGAACTGACACAATTTCAGGATTGGATTTTACTCTATTTTTTAAATCGTTTGCTGGCAGTTCTGATTACATGCATACATGATACATACAGATAGATATAAGTTGTCGATATGTTGGATTTATGTTTGGATTCACTATTTCAAAGGGGATTTGAACATACCGTTGGAGCATACTCCAAGTCCCTCCAACGCCTCAGAAGGTACGCTCCATTGGTCTGTCGGATTTGTCGAATGTGAAGATCGGACTTGGAGTACATATATATATGTATATATATGTATAGATCGATAGGTGTATGTAAACATCTATAGTTATGGGCATCCTGGAACATACACACACACACACACGCATATATATATATACTATGTAGATGGAACGATGGCTGAATAGCTATTTTTTTCTGACAACTTTTGATATGGCTCAAAGCTATGAGCCCTGGAATGCACCAGGGGCGACCACCATGTGCCGAGATCGCGCAAGGCTTTATGGTGGGACTATGCCGCCAGCCTTCCCGAGCCGGGGCAGGCTGAAGCTCAACTCCCTTGCATCGAGGTTCCATCGATGGAAAATCTTCGGGACAAAAAAAACCTTTAGGATGGAAATGATGCTGAGAAGGAATTATTTAGACATCAACTTTCATGTTTTCATCAATGAACTTTGACGTTTTTTGACGGATTCAGGCTGGATGGGCCAAAGCCGGGCAGTGGCCTTGTTTGGGCCGGATTTTTGGTTCGAAACTGTGGATTGAGCCTTTTTTCGGTAAAACGCCCATTTTTTCAGCACTTGGACTCTTTGATCCAGTTTCTAGTTCTGTTGATGAGCGCGCCTAAAATTGGCGAACCCTGTTGGGTCATCCACCCGGGGGGAGCGATCCTCGGCGACTAGGCCTCTGTTTGGTGGCCGTTGAGAAGGCTGAGCTGCATGGCTCTCCGACACCAGGTGGATCTTGGATGCTGTGAATGTGTTTGTTGTGTTAGATTTTTTGGAGGGATGTAAATATGTATATGTAAAGCTTCATTTAATATATATATATATATACATATCTATAGATACACTAAAATATCTGTGTATCTGACGTGCTGGGGAGTTATTTTTTGATGGATGGTAGATTATTCATCTGATTATATATCATAATCTGTAAATGCAGTAGATTTGCGCATCGGTTGTTCGCAGGTGGCGTTGGTGGCCAGCCTCATAGACATGAAGGTGGGCGGTCCGCCGCCGTCACTGGGGACGAGGCTGTTTGGGGGTATGTTAACGAAGCAACATGGATCAAAATGGGATAAAACAAACAATACAAATGGGGGATAGAGCCAGCAAAAGCGAGAATGTTGACACCACAAAAAGACGGGACACATTTTTTGTTTCTTGCCATTAGGAACTTCACCCAAGATGAAAAGTCATCAGGTCTCCAAGGTCTGTAACCTCTGGTCGATAGAGCAAAGTAGGTAAGGGAAGTCGGCAAAACAGATCTTTGGAATCATCATGATTCCCAATTGCCACGATTGATACTGGGCAGGGTAAACTTATCTCCAGCGCTGGAAGGACAATTAGTTCAGGGACCGGAATAGCAGTTCAAACCAACCGTGAATTTTTTTCGGGGTCCTCTGTGCCCAGCACACACACACACACACTCATTTTCGGATGCTTCAAATTCAGGATGGTGTTGCCTCTAGCTGTGACAAAAAACCATGAAATTTCGTTCGTCTGGAAATTGGCCCTCCCAATTTCTGGCACTTCCAATAGGCACGCATTACTACAAACCAAGGGATATTCGATTTCCAAACTTTGAGGGAAGCTATGTTCCCATTTTCCCGGACCCTCCCCATCGAACTCAAACATCTTTGCACAGACGTCTAGCCTTGGTCCCGGCAGGACTGTACAGAGGAACCCGAATTCCCGGGCTGCGACAGCAGCCGTGATGGCTGGCTCTTGCTGAACACTGCAGTCGTCTTGGACAGAGATGGACGTTTACTGCAGAAGCGACTTGGTGATGTCAGCTATGGGGCCCCATAGTGTACTGGGGATGAACTAATCCACTTCTCAACTGGGGGCCATCCGAGCCGCAGGTATCACAAGGCCAACTTGTGGTTCGAAGCGGCTCTGGATGAGAGCAAGGACCGTCACGAAAAAGAGGAGTTGGAAGACGATTTTTCTTCACATGGCATGGTAGGGCCATTGATTTTTGGCTTCCCAGCTTCAATACATGGATTTCTAGGCGCTTGTCACGGCCTTTCATTGACATCTTGACAAGACCTTCAGGAGTGTTCGCCCAAGACCTTCAGCATCTCTGGCTTTGAGGACTGGATCTGTTTCACGTGGAACTTTTGTGTGAAAAAAACAAAATCGCACTTCAGAGTCTCACTTCGCAGCTCTTGAAAATCTGGTTCTTTCTATTTCTCGTGGATCTACATTCCAACATTCTACAGTGGTTTTTGCACACACACACACATTCTCAGCATCTGATGGATCAGGAGGTGCCCTTTGGAATTTTCATTTGTGCCGACTTGATCCATGCCTGGCCTCCGCTGGATACTGGGACGAGGGGAGAACAGATATGCCATGGTTAGAAGATAGGTCAATGGCCATTTCAGGATCCTAAAATGGAGGTACCTACCATATGTAAGGCCTATGTAAGGCCTATGTAAGGGAATATCCCCACAAAATATGGCCTTGTATGGTACAGTACCTCCAATTTAGGATCCTGGAATTCCCATTGAATAGGTCATGTAGGTATTTAAGATTGTTAATGGGATATGTTTAGGGGAATATGATGGGGTACATAACCAACATTAACCAATTAAATGGGAATATAATGGGATATATGTGACCAACTATCATCGAAAGTTGGATGATATACCATGATATCATGATATCCATATGTTGGGTGATGGCCAACATTCCATTCTCATAGGGATTTCGTTCTAGCCCTTGTAAGAAATCCCTAATGATGTTGGGATGACCATAACCTCTTATTTCATGCCTTTACAATGGCCCATGGGAATGTGATCAGTAAAACTAGGCGATATCCCAACAACATGGCAATCAAAGATGGGGAAACGAGCTTTCAACCTTGGGATAGTTTGTCCAATGTTAGGGACCATTTTGCGTGTTGAGATTTTTGATGATTTTTTTACCTGACAAATGAGAGTACGACCTCTCATAGATATACTGGAGGTGCGGTTGTTTGGGAACGAGGGATGGATATTCCATCCCAAACATCAAAGTCAGTTCCTAAAACCATCCATATTCAAAGTTGCTTCAATATTCATCCATAAGATTTGGATTGGTTCAATCATCGATGACTATCCAATCCATTTTTTGGACCTTTCCAGCAAAAAGAGCCCAGTTTCGGTCAGATCCGAGGAGCTAGTCACCAAGGGCATCCGGCACTTTGTCACTGGCCTTGGATTCGTACCCAACGGGATTCGTCTCTTGGGGGCTACTGAATTCCAGAAACATTGGATTGGTTTAAGGGGAAATCTACACGAAAACCCTACATAATTTTCTCATTTGAATGACCGTTTAGTTATTAAAAACTCCCCATCCATCATCATCCACCAAGCATCAGTTCGCATTTATCCCCATTGATATTCCATTAATGCCCATTGAGTTTGGGTAACGTTTCCATTGATTTCCCTTAAAGTGGGAGTACCCCCAATCATTTGTTCTTGATTTTCCACGAAAAAGAACATTCATTTTTGGGTACCCCCCACGACTTAGGAACCCCCCATAGCTTGGCAATGATGTCTATTTTGGAAAATCCACTGTTCATAGATGAGTTTCTAACGAAACCTCCATTGAAAATCATTTACTTCGGGGATTCCCCAACAAAGCTATAGAAAATCACCATGTCTAGTAGGTAAATCAGCTATTTCTATGGCCATTAACCAACATTAACCAACATTAACCAACATTAACTAACATTAACCAACATTAACCAACATCTGTGTCCGTCCAACGGGAATTCCAAAAGGTCTCGTTCCCAGTTCGCCGAGGTGATGCCTTTGAGCTGGACAAATGAAATGGCGCAGATGCAGCCCTTGGGTTGGCAGCAGGTTTTCGGATGGGAAGAATATGGGTTTATGATGTTAAATAAACACCATTTAATAATATTTAATATGGATATTAAATGGTGTTTATTTCATTTAATAATATTTAATATCCATATATATATATACATATTGTCATATATTTCCATGAAGTATGAAACATAATTCCAGATATGGTACTTTTTTTGATTCATGGAAACTATTCATGAAATATATATATATGTGTATCTACCATTTCACAGGCTTTACACTGTTCAGAAATATTCCATGAATCATGGAATAGTTAAGATTTCTAAGTAATGGATGTCATGGAATATATGATAATATACGTGTATATTATTTGATGGGAATGATGATTGTTGATGGCATAATACTAGATGATATTGTTTACATGTAGATGGACATAATTAATCAGTATTAGTACAATAAATACATCCACTATATATTAGGATCATGAACCATACTTCATGGTTATTATTGTCTGAGACTTTAAGAATATAACCGTAATCTACGTTGTACATATGCACATAGGAATAACTATTATTGATTCCCATTTGTAATGGTTAGATTGCTATATATATATATACACATACACACCTATGCAAGACCTGGGAAATATAATGGCTATTGTGGATAACTGGTTCTATGAATCATTTATTGTCGCTGATACATCTTACTGGGATAGCGAGACAGCAACAAAAAATCATACCACATGATAATGATATGCTACAGGGGCACGGGGGCTTGCACATCAAAGGATTCTATTGGCTCCTCTCCACTGGTGTTGTGATCCAACAGGGATAGACTTTGCACTCCAGGTTGCGCTGTATGGATCTTGGACCAATCTTTTGCAGCAGCAACCAGCTGGCCCTCACGCTTTTTTTCACTCTCCATGTTGAAGCAATTTGGATGTGCTTCCCGGTTAGCGCCTCATGCCTTGCTGGATAGCTAAGTCTCCACTTATACGTGCGGAACTAGCCCAAACTTACTGGCCAGTCATACAACTGAGATTTATATACAGGTAAGGGGCTGCCACAACAACTTCTTTTTCGACACTTCAGCTAATAGTGGGAATTGGATTTGTAGAACCAAGGGTAACTGGGTAAGTATCATCGTGCCATCCAGTGATATAGATATGGATCAACATCAAAATGACCTTCACAGATGACCACCCTTGGTGGGTCAAAACAGGTACCTGTTCGATGCAGGCGTGGAGCCATCAGATGCAGGCGGTTCTCTTGGCGGCAAACACCCGCAGCAGCAGCTGCAGTGGCAGCGGAATCTACGTGCAGGGCGAGGTGGGAAGGACAAAGGCTAGCTGGCCATTTTTCCAGCATTCCTCTAGATTGTTTTTTTAAACATAGATATATTGAAAACCTATTAAATCCCATTAAGTATCCCATTAAGTCCTATTAAGTACCATTAAATCACCATAAATCCCATTAAATCACCATTAACTCCATATCCATGTTAATTTTTCCCGTCTGCTAGGCCAAAGCTGTGGCCTACGACTTGGAGGCACAAGCAGATCAGCTGCTGGTGACCGAGGACAGCAGACCGCCGGGGCTGTGCGGAGAATTTTCTCTTCAAAAAAATGGTTATTTAATGGGATTTATATGGATTTATGATGATTTAATGGTGATTATGGTGATTTGATGGGGATTTTTCGGTGGGATTGATAATGATCAATCTGGCAATTTCAGCAAATTTACTATAGGATGATCTTTCAGAGTGGGATTCAAACAGAGCTGGTTGTGGAATCCCCGAACTCAATGGACATTTATGGCTCGGAAAATCATAGAATTCATGTGAATTCATGTGTTGTTTTGAGAGCGGCAGGTTGTCAGAGTGCGCTTTTTCCATCATTTTTTATCATGACATGTGTGCAGAAAGATTATGGCCTCCAAAAATGGGTAAAACTTCGAAATCTAATGGCTAAAAGAAACCCATTTTGTCAACTAAAATGGCCCATATATTGGGGTGTATCCCAATTTCATATCCCATCAAGATTTCATATCCCATTGAGTTTCTGGTTCCATCTCCCATAAACCCACCTCCCCATATTTGATTGTGATATAGACACACAAAGTTAAATCCCCATGTCTGATCGGCTTGGAACTGGCCCGCCATTTCTCGATTTTCCAGGTGCCCCTGCGCTTGGTCGAGCCCGCTGCGAGCCCCATCGGCTGTCCAACGTCGTCCGACACCAGACTTCTTCCAGTGGATGAGGGCTCGAAGTGGAAGAGCTTTCAGTTGGACATGAACCTTGGGCGCTATCGATGGGTAATATCCTTTATTATAGTTTGATATTATATCATACCACTTTAATGCCAGATGGACCCACACACACATATATATATATATACATTATACACTATACACATTCAATTACCTTGCATTGCACTACATTACATCACCTTACACTACACAGATCACCTTACACTACATTACCTCATGTTCCGTTCCGTTCCGTTCCGTTCCGTTGCATTACACACACACACACGTACATGAAGATGTGGGTGCAAGCATCTACAACCAATAAGGAGTTGTTGTGTTTTTTTCAGTTGGAAGATTGGTGAGAATAGGACCCTATGTTTCCAAGAAAAACATGGATACTTGATGGATTTTGGATGCGCTTTTTACTGTTTTTGGCTACATTGACTTCTAATGCCAATACTTCTCCAAAAGTTGGGTATCTCACTGGAGCTGGTGATGACATAACTGGGAGTCATGGCTCCCCGTTTCCAGGAGCCATTTCGGTTACAGTAACTCTTGGTTCCCAAGTTATATCCTGTCTGCTGATGCTGAAAGGGACAATATGGGACAATCTTCGTTTGATTTGGGTCTTGGAAATCAGGGCAACTTAGTTCAAGTGGAATTTTCCGGGAGATCCTCTTGTGGTCGTAAATAGCGTGTTTTCTTTTCTGTGAGATATAGCTCCAAATCATTTTACCATGGCATTACCCATATTATATGATGATAGCAGAATTTTCATGACTATCCATGGAAGTAACCATATAGCATGTAATATGGGAGATGTGATATGTAGCTATGATAGCAGATACCCTCTGGTAATTTAACATAGCTATGGAAAATCACCATTTTTAATGGGAAAACTCACTATAAATGGCCATTTTCAATAGCTATGTTAGTTTACCAGAGGGTAGTAGAATATTGTTGTCATAGAAATGTCTATCAATCCAGTAGCAGATGTCCGTTCAACTCGACTCTAAGGACTCCCGGTGATCACAGCAGCAGCTGAGCTGCAGCGGTTCGCAAACGCCCATATCTAGATGTAAAACGATATGGGAAGAACAAATGATAATGATGACAGTAATAGTGAGCATGTATATATATATAAATAATGCAATATAATACAATCTAATATCATATAATATTTCATACAATAAAATATCTAATTTAATATCTAATATAATATCTAATATAATCTAACATAATATCTAACATAATATCTAATATAATATCTAATATAATATCTAATATAATATCTAACATAATATCTAATATAATATCTAATATGATATAATAGAATATAATATGATATAATAT
>Ga0126342_10005767_pt1 | contig 21744 bp, 20 predicted proteins | sample Cyp1metagenome_FD_92528 | JGI IMG/M metagenome (GOLD analysis project Ga0126342, IMG submission 92528) | Coral microbial communities from Lord Howe Island, Old Settlement Bay, Australia - Cyphastrea 1 metagenome | ecosystem: Host-associated > Invertebrates > Cnidaria > Coral ... | reverse complement strand
TGAAACATGTCACACACAGGGAAACAGGTTGGGAAAACAGTGGGTCCAAAGAGACAGGTCTGGAGTACGATGGATTCATAGTATATGTACATTTTCTGAATTTGGGTAACTTGGAGCTAGAACCATATGTTCTATAGTTTCTTTTGATCCATTTCATTTTTCCCTAAACCCATATGTTTATCTGATCCATGGTCATCTATGTATTAAAAAAAACAAATAATTTCATCAATCGTTTTTGTATCCATAATAATAATAAGTCCATCAGGTAAAGATATATCTACCATCATACATCAGCTATTTTGTATGATTTTTCATTGGTTACCCTCCAGTATATTAACATGAGGACCCTACCAAGATAGGGGTTGGAAGATTAGTTTCCACTCAAAAATGATGATTTTCAGGGTCTATGTTCATTTACCAGGGGCTAAATCTTTATTTGTTCCCTAGGGCCCTAGCCTGCAACGTGCCCCTTTTTCAGCCTGGACATCTGCAGCAGCAACTGCAGGATGATGCGCCATCGCTGGCCATTCAGGGCCCGGCAGGAGCCAAGGAGTCCGTTGTACGTGACCTCTTCCGGTGAAGGCATGAATGGCACATTGGAAGTCCCTAAAGAAAATTGGAGGTTTTAATGGAAGGAAACACATCCGTAAATGGAGGTTTTAAATGGATTTTTTGTGGATCATATCCCCTGTGGCCAGAAAAATACCAGTCAGAAGTCAGTAGGTCACCCGATTAGAAGCCCCGCAAATTGAAATGATAATCCCATAATTTCATAAAAATAAGTAGTATTTTGGGCTTTAACTGCGGGCATCCCCGAAGAAAGACTGGAGGTTTTAATGGTTCAAAAAACATCTTGAACATAAAATGGATGCTTAAATGAGTCATATCTGGCAATGACTAACAGTTTGCGTCATGTGGCGCCATTGGTGGCCTGTTTAGATTGATGATTTACCCAGCAGAAATTCATGGAATCCCGGCCGGTGTAGTTCCCGTGTTGAATCATTCGTTGGCATCATGTAATTGGCATGTCCCTTGGCATGTCCCATTCCGATTCATGGGCTAAATTGGCTAAATAATTTAAATTGAATAGGATTTTTAGTGAAGACTAAATGCTATTGATTATCATGAAATCATGATCAAACAACAATGGGATTTATACTGGAATTGTACCCAATAATGAAAAATTGTAGGGATTAACCAGTGGATTTGGGGATTGTGTATATAGTATGTATCTGGATGAATCATAATAACTCAATAAAGAATCATATCATAGTATGGAAAATGAGTAATCAATTTAGGGAAACAAAAAAAACATATCTTAATCTGGTGAGTTTCGGGAATTGGCTATCTCCACTAGGGAACCATGGCGAAAAACCAACATGTTACGTGCATCACTAGATTCACAAGTGGATTGTATATCCAATGGATGAATCTGGGAATGGTTGATGTCCGTTGTTGTTGTTTTTGCGACACCTGAATTATGATGGGATTTTGATGGTACCAGTATGGAGTTCCCAACTGCTGTATCTTCCATTGGAACACTCAGCACCTGAAGCAAATCTGAGCGTAGGTCGGAGGTCTTCCCACTGATGGAAAGTCATGAAATCCATGCAAAGCTACGCAAGCTGGAAGAAGTTATACATGCCACAGCCTCAGGTCGGAGTATGTTCTTTACACATGTTGAAGCCGCAATTTTGATGGGAGATATTGATGATAAACCAGTGGTTGAGGGCTTTCACCTAAATTTTCGGACACCCCCTTCGGCAATCTATTGACCGTGTCATGCATCACCCGGTGGCGCACTCAAAGCCCAATTCATCAAAGTCCCCAGGCCTTGTCAGGTTTCACCATTTGCCTGCAATCTGAGGAGCTTTGCCAAGTGGTGACACACAGATATGAATCATATAAGATAGGAACATTGTAACATATAGGAACTATAGGGCCACCTTGGCCATCACAATACAGCACCCACGTTAAGTTGTACAGGCACACATCAGCACCCAGTCGGGTAGAGGGTGGGTGTGCGAGTTGCATTGACAGTCAACATGTGATCCAGGTCTTTCTGGGATGGTTTTTCCCCTTAAAAGCTGTGGCTACAGGAATGGACAAGGAATGGGCATTGAAAGGCATTTGGGGATATTCCAGCTTAGTCGAGATGGACAATGGACGTGTTCAATCCAAATGTCTTAGCTCTCGTCTAGTCCATCTTGACAAATGAGGCAAGGAAAGAAACCACATGTAAGATATCCAAGTATATTCAAAAACATGTGTGTAAAGGAAAACAACAAGATCCTAAATCACACTTGAAATCATGTCGGAGAGTTCCCTCAGTACATAACTATATCACTACGGTAACTACAACTAAATATACCGCTTTTTAACCATACGAACTGGTATCTGGTATTTTAGACTAGCTCCTGGAAGGTGTTCCTTGGCCCCAGCCATTTCAACAGACCGTGACCGGTTTTGCTTCCCATCCAGAAAGGTGATTCCGCCCAGCGACCCAAGAAGCAGAGCTGTTTCCCAACGAAGTGCCTGACAGCTGGCTCCCGGCAACGAAAACTCACCGTGCTGACCATGTGCAACGCGTCAAAAAACATGGAGGCAGCCCCCAAAAAATCGTGTTCCTATAGCGATCAATAACTTGGACTATGCCATCGGGACTCCAATTGTATCCAATTGTTGGGAAAGCGCCAGGGTTTGAAGAAGGATTTCTCCATTGGTCACGGCGCTGCAAAATCATGACGTGCGTGATAGCTTGGCCATACATGTCTGGCTTTTTAGCTTGCACAGTCAGAGTGATGGACAACAGGACGAAAAGCAAAAGTGATCAAGAGTGGACATGTTACACACCGAAGCGAAAACCACTAGTAAAAAGTCAAAATCATCGAACATGATTATCTAAACACCCAAGCAGTAGAATAATCTGAAGCTGAGAGGATATGCTGAAAATTTTCTGGGGTGCCACGATGTGGCACACCTGAAATGATTCGGGAGTTCCCTGGAGGTTCTCTCAAAGTTGAGGCTTCTCCTCTTCCGGCTAGTGGCTTCAATTCGCCTCAAACGACGTACTGATTTTGGATTCTCATTCCACATTCGAAGGTAGACGTGTTTAAAACCACTGATACCACTGGTACATACAATTGCCCAATATCACACTGTCAGTTGATGTCGATCCAGCTTGCACACATATCTGACCAAGAAATGGAATCTAAATACTCGCTGGAAGCCTCCATGTTTTGAACGGGCAGAAACTATGGTTTCCTGGAAAAATTACCGGGCGAAACCATAGAAAAGCTTCAGTGAGTCTGACCCTCAAAAATGATTCCGCCACAGGCTGAAGGCAGCAAGCCTTTGCACACGCACTGATGCAGGCATTGCTGATGTTCAGCAAAGCACCTGCAGCTGGTCGCAGCTGCTTGGGAGGCCTGCTGTTATTTCCGTTTCGCCATGACAACCTTTCCGAATGGTGCAGTTGAAAGTGAAGTGAGTGCATTAAATATCTGTTTGGAACATGTTACAGTGTGGATTCAAACAGATATAAACAAAAGACATCGAGGAACACAGCACCATCAAACTCTGCAACAAACTGGTCATCCCAACTGGGCGTCCTTCCCACCTCTTTTGGTTTCTGGGATTCTCCTGCGAAAGGTGTCAACATGACTGAGATGAAAAGGGTAACAGCCTGGGGCATTGAACAAATATCGAAGACATTGGTCATGGCTCTCAATGTGGTTCAGATTTTCCCAATTCATCAGATACAGTATATGTTCATATATATTTGCATAAGTTTACACCATTCTGTATGCCGGTTACAATCTAGCATGGCGGTATATGTAAATTTGGTTTGTGGAGGATGCAAAGTGTCTATGGAGTGAATACGTCCATTCAAACTGATGAGAAAAACGTCGTCCAAACATGTCCAAACAGCTCAGCAGGTACAGGTTGGTCCTGGGGGTTTTGCCCCAATGAACTCAAAATGGGCATGATAAAGTAGACATCATGTCTAACTTTTGGATCTGTGTAGGATGCAACTCATTTACGAATCATGATGTTGCTTGGAATCGGAGTGCCCCATGATCCAATGTTTGTATGGATCAAAGGGTTACATATATACCGAACTATATATATACATATAATTATATATATTTATAAAGAGAAATACGTGCATAAGATTGCATAACTAGATTCATACTTAGTAGATTTGGTTCCAAAATCATACCTGCATATGAGCAAATAAACAAATTGACCAAATTTGAATAATCGCTTAAAAAACTGTATTACGAATTATTCGATATAATATATATATACATTATATAATATATATATATATATATTATATAATAGAATATATATATATATACGTATATAATACAAAAGTAGTACACCATCTAAATGCCATCAGTGAATGGTATGGAATGGTGAATCACCCTTTCCATCTGACTTTCCATGCGATCTGCGTCCTCCGTAGTTCAGCGAAGATCCACAAAGCCCAGCCTCCAGTGTCCAGGACTCCGGTCCAATCCAGTTTCTTGTTTGGTCGGGGAGGTAGCATTTGACCACGGAACATGAGGCGTGCATCTTGCAATAAAACACACGAAGACTGCAACCACCACGATGCCCCAAGTTCCCGCACTCCATTGGGCACGTTTTTCGCAGGCACTCGCCTCTGAGGCTACCAATGGGTGGCACGCTGAGTCAATTCGCGAATGCCAGGAATAAACCCCCCCAAAAAAAACACGGTTACAAGACATTGCAACATCTAATGTCAAACAAAAAATTGGTCACTTCCAAAGTTTGATATTTCAATCTGAAGGTTTCCTAGTATGGGTACCCCAAATCATCCAAGTCAGACCATGACTTGGTATTGAAACCCATGGTGACTCGGCGATCCATATCTGAGGCGTCGGTTTCTACCCGGCGCGCCGTAGCATTGAAGCTGACCACATCCGGAGTCACATGATGCTGACCTGGATCGGCTGCAGGGGCACGATGCCATGGCTATCTTCCAACGGAATCGCGGGATTCTGCGGGAAACTTACCCTCTGGTTATTTAACATAGCCATGGTATAGATGGCCCATTTATAGATGGTTTACCTATGAAAAATGGTGATTTTCCATGGCTATGCGGCTATGTTAAATAACCAGATGGTAGGTTTTTAATCAAATCAAACAGTTTGTTTCATGGCAGAAAACATGATTGAAATCTAGTGACCAAGATTGAGTTAAATGGTATCGCTTTGACAAAACTGAAGCAGCAGTTTTTACAAACAATTATTTACACAACATGTTTCAATCATTCTGGATTCTGCATCATCATTAAAAAATATGTTGATTCTCAAAACCATCAGTGTTAAGTCGTCTCTTTGCCGCTTAAAGATTTCGAGTCACGGTTCCAGAACCGGCCGATAACATGGGGAAGTGGACCATGGAGCGTATCAAAAAGGACCACCTTTATATATGTCCATATCCCCACCATGATCGGTTTGTTAAGGTCTTGTACTTAATGCTTTTTGAAAAAAACGCTTCTCGAAAGATTTCTCGATCCACTTTTGCTGATCAAATCACCAGCTAAGTCAATTTAGATAAAACAATGATAACACTAATCCAGATGTTCCATCAAAGACCTCCACCACTTTCACAATTGAGGAGTGTTCAAAACCCCTGTTGGTTGATGATTAGTTCGCGGGTTCTACTACCCTTGATACTTCTTGGGGGATATTGTCATCCAGCTGGGAATCTTCTTCTGGACTGAAAAGAACTGATGGTTTCAACACCCCTTAATCATATCGTCAGTGGGGACCATCATCCCGCTCCTAGGGTCCTAGGGTCCTAGGGTTAAGATTTCAAAAATGAAACGACCAACCAGACAATCATTGGGTATCCGTGTCAGCTAGATGGTTAAGTAACGTTAACTCATGTTAAATCTCAGTGTTTGCTGGTTAAATGCTCATCATGATGTCATTGTGCCTTGAAGTCCCAAATCTCAACCGCAGCCACTGCTCAGTTGGATCAAACATTTATAGATGGTAATTCTATCAAAGTAATGCAATTTATATTTATATCCCCATAATTTTCATAGTTAGCATGTTGAGGCTACGTTTGTAGCCAAGGACCCATAGTTTATATAGCATGTTGGTATATATAGTTACCCTTTGGTAATTTAACATAACTATGGAAAATCACCATTTTTAATGGGAAAACTCACTATAAATGGCCATTTTCAATAGCTATGTTAGTTTACCAGAGGGTATATAGTATAGGACAAGGACCCATTGTTTGTAGCCACGGCGGATGAATCCATCCATCAACAGCGCCAGTATGTTCCGAACTCATCATCTCCAGCAGTTCGATGGCAAATTCCCAACGCTGCGCCTGGTGAATTTTGGTTTCATGAAAGTCACGAAATGATGGGGATCTGTTTTTGCCAATTATCATAAACCATTTAAATATGTTTAAATAAGAACATGTTATATGTTATAATTGCATGAATACAGATATAGTTATAACATGTTATAACATGTTTTAAATATAAGAAAACTACTGGGAATACCATCTACCAAAAATTGGGATAACGGCGTGTACTGTAGCAGGGTATTGTGAACCAAAAATTAACCAATTGGGGAATTAAGAGCTATGGTTGGGTTTGGCCAGAGATGTGGTAGACCCCCAAACTGCAATTTTGATGAGAACAATTATGATACATCACTGATAAACGGTTGCCGGTAGCCTAGTCGATTCTAGTCCTCTTTTCAAGCAAGAAACAACAGCATCTATATATATATATAACATCTATATATATATAACATCTATATATATATATTAGAACAAAGCAGGGACACAAATTATTTTCATTTGTTTCTGCATGGGTTTCTTATGACTGGTATGATCATGTAGACAACGCTGTCTAATTTGAGCAGCCTCAACCTTGGATTGACAAACCTTTGGGTTGTTTCATTAATCCCCCATGTTTCTCAATTCGAGGGTTGGCATGACACACGCATACACATAACAATGTATTGCTATGATTCTAGCATTCTGGGGGAACGGCTGCCCACAACCAGTACGCCATGGTTTTCTCTTTTTTTGTGGTGCAACAGGTCACCGGATTTGGGTAGGGCCATCCGTGGGTTTTGCGAAGCCAGGGTCAGTTGGTTCAATCCCAGGCATTTGGCTGGTGGTATCCCCTAATTCTCTTGGTGCCACCGCTGAGAAATCTTCGGTATTCACCATGCTGACTCACGTCACGAGTGAGGGATTAAAAACATATTCCGGATCAAACAAAATAAAGCACTGGTATCAAAAAAAAACTACAGACATATATTTCAATGGTGGGTTGGAAATATTTTTTTGGATCCAGAATATGTTTTTTTTGATCAGGCAACGCGCGGATCGAAATGCTCTAGCTCGCCACTCGAAGGCATCAAAACAAACTATTTCAGACAGAATAGACTTTGATGTTTGGTCTAGATTGCCACTTGGAGAGGCTACCCAAAATATGAATCCATTTCGGGTTGGTTTATGATTCATTGATGGTTGTTTTAGGGTCTAGTTAGGGTCATTTCGAGCTGACATTTGATCGGTGCGTGCATGTAAATGGTTCAAAATATGCATGTTATACCCATATATTATATACTTATATTTGATACTATATGATCATATACACAGGGCAAGGGATCAACAAAATGTTGCTGGGATCAGACATATTCGCAAGAGATCAAGAAAAATGATGTATATAGAACATTAAATGTACATAAAATATGTGTATATATATAAATATAAATACACACAAAATTATATATATATATATGTATCATATGGTATATATTAAATATGTATATGTATATATTCTACATATATATATATATATATATGTATATATTCTAGAAATAAATAAATATAAATATATATATGTATGTATATATATAATTGTGATGCAATTATTATATTATATACATAATATATATATATAATTTATATTGTATACATATAGCTACTTGTGCATATAATATATATATAGAACGATATATATATATAGACATTAACAAAATATCTAAACACATAAAACAAAAAAAGAGATATGTGATATGTATACATATATAACAAACATGTATGTATAACATATGTATACATAATATATATGTATATATACATGCAGAGAAGTGTATTGCAAGTGTGCAAAGTAGAACTCGAACGGAAAACAAAAAACGGGAGGGGTGGAGCAGAATGACCATACCTGTTTTCGCAGGCAATGCTGTAGTTTGAATATGGTACTCAATGTGTTTTTAATGCCCGAACATGCCCCTTGTGAACATGTAGGATGTAGGCTGGGGATGGTTGAGGCACCGGTGTTGGGTGAAAAACGGCGCAAATAGTTTCATTGAATGTTATGACAGTGTCGGTTAAGGATTTGTTTAAAATCGGTTTAAGGTTATCTAGGGTTGGCTCTGGGGTTCTTTAGGCTTGGTTTGGGGTTTCTTTAGGTTTGGTTCAGGGTGTTTCTAAAGTTGGCTCAAGGTTCTTGTTGAAGGTTGGTTTAAGATCCAGTTGAAGTTTGTTTAAAGTTGGTGGCAGGCTTTATTTAGGGATAACATATGTGCATATAAAGTACCTAAAAAATCCTTAAAAAAATGTGCATGTGTAAACATAAATATGCTTAAATGTATAATATGATTATGTAAATATATCAATATTGAATATTATTATACGATATTCCTTCCTTCCTTCTTTCATTCCTTCCTTGCTTGCTTGCTTCCTTCTTTCCTTCCTTCCTTCCTTCCTTCCTTCCTTCCTTCCCTCCTTCTTTCCTATTTTTTCATATAATATTTATTTATTTTTTTCATCCGGAGTATTTTTTTGAACCATATTTTTTTTTGATGCAGAAAAAACATATTTGTTGCCCCCTATCCCTCACGTCACCCAGTGCCACTTTTTTGAATGATATTGAGTACATTGACCAATGTACTAGTTTTAACATGTTTTATCTTATACTTATACATACAACTAAGCAGGAAGTAAACACAGTCGTACGTATTACTCTATGATAATTGTCAGTGAATCTCTATTGACTGATGCATCAAGAGCCTCTTAGCTTTAACAGCTCGCAATTGAGTTTCATGGGGCCAAATACGGCTTTGTCTCAACATAGGGTGCCCCCCAGCAAAAAAATAGCACATGGTGGGTGCATTTTCCTAACACTCAACATGTTCCGCATGAAAATTGACGTGCATCATTTCCCCACCTACCAGGTAAGGCGTCTAGATTTTCACAGAACGACACAGACAGCGAGCTCGCCAGCTCTGTGGGATTCTGTGGGGACGAACCCTGTGGCGAGCTCGCTGGCTCTCTGGGCTTGCCGGGCCCAAACCTCATGCCAGATAGAATGCTAGATAGAATCTCAGATTGAATGCCAGGCTTTTTCTCAGAATATATTCCAAGGTGGGGATCACCTGAGGAACGCATTTTTATTTTTAATGATGGGGTACCCTCCAGCGCCTTCTCACAGGCGCTGATGGTGGCATTAAAAGCCACCAAATCCTGGAGTTCACCCGGGACCACCAAATCAAATGTTTAACAAACACCTGAGGTCTACAAGTTCAAAAAAAAAAACATGTGCAGCATGGATGGGATAATGGAAATTATATTCTATAATCCACACATGTCAAATTACTACAAAGTTGGAACAATATGTCCGGCATGGATGATTAATATCCAACGTAAACGAGGCCTACATTATTGTAGAGTAGTTTTTTTTGAAGATTGGGGGATAGAACCAAGAACTAAGGATCATGGTACGGATGCGAAACAAACGCATGGTTATATCGGGTATCTATACCGTAGGACAGAGATTTACGAACATTTGTACAATGGGGGAAACCAACCATAAAATGGCGATAGAGAGGGATATTCATGGGGGGGTTCCAAAGTCATGGGGATACCCCCAGCGATCATCCATTCTGCCTCGGAAAATGAGATGAAAACTCCACCTTTTCTCCTTGCTGGTTTGGCCAGATCCCCTGCGAACATTTCAAGTTTTAGTATGTTTTAGCATGTTTTGGTGGGTGTATGGTATTTGTATCGTTATGGTTATGTATAGTTGTGTGGTTATCTAACCCCAAAAGCTCAGTTTTAATATTTTTTAGATTGATTGAATTCATCCTGGATTCAGAGGCGCTCTCTCTTATCCGCAAACACCTGACCTTCACCAAACAACCATTTTGCTTGGTGAACGATTTCTTCAACCATTGAGGACAGAATCCCTTCTGGGGAGCTGGATTTTTGGCTTCCTTCCACCGTCCCCCCAACTGTCCGGCTGCAATTTTACAGCCCAAATCTCTTCCAGCAACGCCCAGGCTCCCTGTAGCTGTGTGATCGCTGCTGTGGACGTTTGTGTGATCAATCTTGTTTGGAATCACCAAGGAAGCCTTTCCATACCATGGCCAACTTCCAACATGCTGCAACAAAAAGGGTATCACAGTATGCATATGCATATGGGTTCCCATCATGGTGGAATTGACTGTATGTCGCTTTTTCCTCTTTTGGCAACATTTGGCAACCCATATATTTACAGTCAATTCCTCATTGAAAGTCTGCGTCGCACTAAGAAAACTATTCCGAACCCATGCATATACCATTCACCAAGGGGGTGGTACCAAAAAGGAATACTTGTGGTCTTTCTACAAGATTTCTGCCATGGCTGGAAAGGATGTTAAACTCCACTAGGAATTCATCAGCTTTCAACGTTCTGTATGTTCTGTGCCTTTTCCCGGTCTGTTCTGTGCTGGAAAACCCAAAAAGAGAACCTTGGATCAATTTGGCGGGTCCATTGATACCCATTGGCACCCCAATTTTTGAGCCATGATCATGTAAATGTTACATCCCAATCATTGTTATCCAAATGTAAACCATGATACTGGAATATTGCCAGCGTTTGCGCCTGCCAGTGGCGCCCTTTTCCACAAGCCTTGGCACTCAGACCCAAGGCAGCCCATCCAGGGAAGACAATGGTTGTTTGGATGAATAAAACAAACAAAAAACATGTGTTTTTGTTCCCCTCCTTTGTTTGCAAATCAAACTTCTTTTGGAGTCATAGTCCATCTATGTTTCCAAACCACAATATTTCAGAGTTTGACCACTTGAAGCTACACGAGTTCATGGACTTTCCATTAGTCTCCTTGCTGTAGCCGCAGTCGCATTTTTGGATGAGTGCCTGTCACATTTCAACCATTTCCGACCAACCTTAGAACCAAGGCTCTATCGAGTCCGGTTCGTTATTGGAGTGTTCATGGTGCATAGCTACAAAAAGGTGAAAGTAATATATGAGTGAAGAAAATTGAGAGTGAGTAAATGTGATATTGGAAATTCTTGGGATGTTCAATTAAAACTGCTATCGGCCGAACACATTCTGGTTGGTGGTTGACCAACCCCTCTGAAAAATATGAGTTCGTCAATGGGAAGGATGACATCCCATATATATATATATATATAATGGAAAAATATGGAAAATAAAATTCATGTTCCAAACCACCAACCAGCTCTTAATGGCTATTAATGGCTATTAATGGTTATTAATGGTTCATGGTTGATGATGGTTGAACACACTGATATATCTATTACCCTCCGGTAATTTAACATAGCTATTGAAAATGGCCCATAGAAATAGTGGATTTACCCATGAATAATGGTGATTTTCCATAGCTACGTTAGTTTACAAGAGGGTATATTCCATCTTGATCCGTCGTATCTTAATTTCAGCAAAGCATCAACCGGAGACTGACATCAAACGCTCTCGGGTTTTTGTAAAACATCGATGCTTCAAAGGCTCGGCACATCTCGGTTGGTCGAATGGGTTCCCAACACATAACAGGGCACCAACCAGATCTGATTCAACATTTTGGGCGCCAGATTCGGGCAGATTCAACATCTTTATCGCGGTAGGTTTGATTCATTCCCATATATTCCCATGTTGGTGGACTACACGCATGGAGCAACCATTCATTGCCTGCCAGCATCAGAATAAATTCATCCCATGGTGAATCTTAGATACAAGCACCGTAAGTCACATCAGGCGGGGAAAAGTCACAACATCTCCATGTCACAGCGGTGATACAGAAAAGTCACGTCAGGGAAGAAGAATCACCATGATACAGCCTGTTTCATCTGTGGTGATGCCAAAATTGTTTTTTTTCCAGGCGCACGGACTCCCGATGCGACTTTTAACCAGCTGATACCACTTAACCCTAGCGGCCCTAGCGCTTGTACCTGGCCACAAAAAATCTACCTTTTAGCTGGTTGTGTGCCATTGACAGCAACAATTTCAAGTACTAGTTTGTATCTAACCAAGGTTGACCCAGTAAAATTCCAATACCCTGTTCAAATTCGTTAGACTGGGAATTATGCTGGGTTAACCCTGGTATTCCTTACCATTCCTATTACTATTACCATATTGGGTTAATAACCCAATATGGTAATAGTAATAGATTAACCTATTATACTATATTGGTATTTCTTACATTTTCTTACCATCTCTGTTCAATACTATGGTTTTCAGATTGGGACTGGGCCGCCCAGCGCTAATCGCAGCGCCAAAACCTGAGGCGATAGCTACGTTTCCACTGGTTTCCACTGGTTTCATAGGGGGAAAAACACAAAATAACTATTTATACTCCCTATTTATAAACATCTATAAATTAACATGTTAATGGGATCATCTATATAAATTAGGGGAAAACACTGAATATAAGTAATTGTATACTGTATACTCCCCTATAAATGGGCATTTCAATGGGACAATCATGTATAAATCAGGGATTTTCCAGCAAACCATGTTTGATTACCGGAGGGCGATCTTGTTGAACATTGCAACCCTCTTGACTGAGGACAAGAAACGCATGGAATTATAAAAATCCTTCAGAAAAGTAGGCGGTCCAACTACCCCCTGGAGTGATTGTGCCATCCCTGTCATGTGGACGCTGGGGATGGTGGCCTTTAAACCTATCCATATATAACGCAGGCGGCAGTTGCTTTGTTCGTGACCCCGCATATGTTTGTTCATGTGAAACCAATAAAGCATTTAATGATCAGTATTGACATGTATTTGTTCAGTGGAATGAAACAATGCCTTCTGCATGGTTACTCCCAAACCACCAGATACAACAACGGATGACATGGGTAGATAAAGAGATACAATTATGCATGTTTTCTCCCAGAAGTGGCGATCATTGAGAGGGTGTTACCATGGCTCAGAGCAACGCAAACAATCATGGTTCTGGGTAAATTATAATATTTCACTAACCTGAATTAAGGCCATTTGGGGATGATTTCCCTTACTAACCATGATTTCCAGTGAGGTCGCAGTGAGGTCGTTATAATTTACCCAGATGGTTGGTTAGATCACCTCAAATCCCCCAACTTTTTGATAAGTTAACTCCTCAAATTCCACGGGCGAAGGGCAAATCAAATTGGGCTGCAAGCCAGGCTGCTGACCTGGCATCCAATGCACTGAGGGGAGGAGATATAAAAAGGTAGGAGATGATATATGATGATATTTATTATCATTATACTTTATATACCACCAAAATCCAATCGATAATTTAAAAACAATATATATATATATATATATATGTGAGAATCCATTATTGTAGTATCATCCATTCCTGGATAGTGTATACAGTTTTGAAGATAATAACGTATGAATATGACGATACTAATGTATGATTATAAATATCATGGTCTAAACAATATTGCACTACAATAATACTGGTATGGTAATGATAACAATATTGTATATATACTGGAACTAGATTACATAAACATGTTGATGACAATGATAATAATGTATTGATGTTGATTATAAAAGATTCGCAGTGTTATATTGTAAGCATGAACAAGTGTATCAAACAACTGATAATTATATACATTATAATTGTAATGATGTAGGAATATACACTTATAGATTGTGTTTTACACTATACTATTTTTTATAGCTATAATTTATATTTGTAAACTGAGTTATAGATTGTATATCTTAGGAACAAGTGAGAACCTGATCTTGTAACGATAGTTGTATACTCACTGCTTCAAAGCTGGATAATGTATAGCACCAGGATACGTATATATCATGGTAAATTATAATAATTCACTAACCTGAAATAATGCCATTTTGGGATGATTCCCCTTACTAACTATGATTTCCAGTGAGGTCGCAGTGAGGTCGTTATAATTTACCCAGATATATGTACATGTTACAGAATATTCTCCATGCAACATAATCACATCTTAATGAAATCACTATCGATGCTTGTCGAAAGGCCAAGGGAACTCCAGGTGGAAAGTCCCAGGTTGGTGCTGATCCCTCTGAAGGTGCTGGAACTGATGGCGAAGGTGACATGCCCTACACATGCCTGCACTGACACCACTTGAACTGCTTGCGATGGTCAAGAAGAGGCCGGATCCGCAAGGCACTTCTACCAGTTTTTCTTAAGACACCTGGGACAATGACTAAGAGATACCAGCCACCACAAATTTGAAGTTTCAGAATAAAGAAAGATTGCGAAAGGCAAAATCCTTCAGCCCTGCAAACTTGGTCTGCTCGAAGGATTTAGGGAGTTGCGTCCCCTCTTAAAATGAGTTCATCGACATTGCGCTGAATCGCCGGGTTGTCCAGGGTGGATTCGTCCAGATATCGTGGTATCATCCGACATCTATGTACCATACCCAAATATGTGCCAATGAAGAAGTCAAAAACTTAGGCAAGGTTCTTAGGGTGGTGATTATCAAACCTCTTTGCAACACGACAGGAGGAAGGGTTCCGGGTTTCCATTCTGATGTTTCGTCGCTTGCGTCTGAAACACCAGTCCCAGACCCAGACATTGAAGCCCGCCAAGTACTGCTGTTGGGAAAATCATACTAAGGGGGAATTGATTGTGACCCAAGAACAGAAGCGCAAGGATGCATATAGTTCGTGCATCCTTTGGAGGCTTCACCTTACAGTTGACCCAGTTTTGAGGCAAACAACCTGTCCCTTTTGCATGAAGAACGCGTCTTTTGCCGTTGAATCAATGGACACTCCCACAGGCTTCCTGCTTCAAACCACTGAAATGGGATGGATTAAGATGTTTGCGAGGACTTAAGATCCACGTATTTTGATGCGTACTACAGGGTACCAGGGATTTGCAAATCCCCGTGGGCTCCCATTGAAAACGGAAACTCCTGCAACTGCCATGCCAGAAAGGCGCATCCAAGCCAACAGCTCGACAGCAATCTGAGTGGGGATCCAACACCCAAATTGGTGAAGGTTTCTGTAAATTCCCCTATCATCTCATTCAGGGATCGAATAACTGACCTAAATGGTTATAGAAAAACCGAAAAACGATAAGAATAACAACTCATGAAAAAAATAGGCATGAATGAGATATGGCAGTGTGTCAAAACCCTGGTACCTAGTGAACCCCAAAATAGCTGGTAAATGGATGTTCATCCCACTAAAAATGGTATTAATAGGTATTATTGATCCATAGCCATATGTTGATGGGATTATAACCGCCTTTCTTCATGGTAAAAACCTGGTAGCTGGTTACAATCAAGCACCATTGCAGTCGATCACGCTGTTGAGTGTCAAGGTCAAAATCTGTGTTATTTCCAGTGGATGCCGGCTGACCTAAAATTATCCAAAGAGGGAAAGTGGACATCCCATTTTGTAGGTTTCCCTTGTTTCTTTGTGATGTTTAGATCATAATAGATGGCAAATACCGTGTTTAACCTTTATTTGTGACATTGTGACCACCCCTGGCAAAAAAACGCTACGCCGCTACACATGTTGTATTGCAGGAGTACTACAAGTTTCTGTCCTGAAATGACCAACACCAAAATCTTTGTATCAAAACATATCAAAACAAGATGAGTCCATAGAATCGCCACAGTGTGTTTGTGTATGTGTGTAAGCATGGTATGTGCATAGTATGTTTAGTGCCAGCCTGCACTCCCCAGAGGCCATTGAGGATATGGAAACAAACCGTTTGCAAATCATCGCCCTTGGAAATCCATGGGTTTCTCATAGCTATGTTGATTTCTTGCTGGATATGAACAACCGAACGAAAGAGAGTCCGCTTGTGAACTATCGGATTCAACATATCTATCAAACAACAATAACCAAACGACTTCAAACGAACATTTTACATGTGTTGCTTACTCCTACATGGGATTGTTTAACAGCCTCCAAAAAGGGTTCATGTGCTAGAGCCGGGCTACAGCACATCAAACTCCTGGTGCGTATCATATCCAATCTTGGATACCCTGCAGTGTATCGTTTATTTATGTTGATTTATAGATATTTATAGTACCCATATAATACACAGTCCCACAAAACTGCCTGGTTGGTGGTTTCAACCCCTCTGAAAAATATGAGTTTGTCAGTTGGGATGATGACATTCCCAACTGAATGGAAAGTCATAAAATTCCATGGTTCCAACCACCAACCAGCTGCAATTAACATTTTACTTCAGGATTTTGTTTTGGCCATCCCAGGTTTCCCCACCAAAAACCCCAAAAACACCTCCCAGCGAGGACCCTTCTCGCAGGTGCTCAGGGCAGCCGAACAAACCACCACCTGGGGTTGGAGGATCATCCCACTATAGTAGATAATAATGTAGCTATACTATAGTATAGTTTGTATAAATGGCTTATGGATCCATAATCATCCTCTATATATATATTATATTTATATATATTATATAATATAATATATATATATATATATTATATTATATATATATATATATATATTATATTATATATATATATATTATATTATATATATATATATTATATATATATATATATATATTATATATATATATATATTATATAATGGGTGAACTCGCTAAAGTTCCTTTATGGTAGAATCGGGGCCTTACGTTCACCAGGCTTACTATCTACCTACTTACGATCCCTGGGATGATCCAAGTAGCGACTTGAGCACTGGATTTTTCCACACGGCGCCCCCCTGCCGTTTTATGTCAAGTGAATAAGTGAAAAAATGGGACATAAACAAACCAACAATCTGACAAAATGTAAGATTGACCAACAATAGTAGGCTTGAGAATATGTGCAATAAATATAATGCTATGGTGATAGATAAATGCAAATTATAAATGAAATGAAACACACAAATGACAAATATATACATACATACATATAATATATGATACTATGGGTAACCAGCAGGTGAGGCAACAGCCTGCCGTGTTTTCTTGCCCTGAAAAGTTCGGCCATTGGGGGATGACTCCCCTGACTAATCATCAATTTCAGTGAATAAACCAGCACCACCATGGTTTTATAATATATATATATATGGAGGTGTTGGTTTATTCACTGAAATTTGGTTTGTATTTTTTCACCTGCACATGGCTGGGCATATAAAGGAAAATAGATGAAACAGAACAACAATCATGTCTATATGCTAGATTCCAATTTTCAAGTAAATACAGTATCTAAAGGTGACCAAAGCCAACCCAGAACTAAAGGAAACTCTGTCCATGATAGAGTGTAAAGATGGCAGGGACCCCAGTGCTAAACTGGTTCAGCCACCTTAAATGCTGTAGATAAATCATGATGTATCCACAAGAAACATCGCTGATCTTGATGCCTTCTTCACGTTGATGAACCTGGTGGAGTAATCTAGTTCCAAACCAGCTCATCTATCTCATGCAAGAAGGCAAAAGGGGTAGACCCAGTAAGTACAACAAGACACTTTGGGTCAGTCAGGATTCCTTTGATCAAGGAGCGAGTGGTGTTGGTGATGAACTGTGATTGCATCTACAAAAAAAAACAAAGACTTGTGCAGAACACCCCTCACATAGTCTTCATCCAGATATTAATTGGACACATATAGTACTATATACTGCTCTCATGTAACGATGACCATCATTATTGTGATGGACATGTTCTTTTTTAAAAAGATGTTGATGCTGATGTTGTCAATGATGACGACGACTACCGCCACGATGATGACAATTCAATTACTGACGCTGACAATGATGACGACTAATATTAAAATTATTTGAATTAGAATAATATGCTTGGTTGCATATCTGCTTATGACTATCCATATATATATATATATATAATGAATTCCCATGATATCTCCATGTTGGGATGGAATGTCTATCCCATCTCCCACATCAGCCGCCTGGGGCCCTGGGGCCACGACGTCGAAACTTAGGCGACGCTCTTGGGCCAGCTGCAACAGCTGCAACGGCAGCTGCCACGGCCAATCGCCGCCTGAGGCGGTAATCAACCAAGAAAAAAACATGTACTTTAACAATGATTAACCAGCAAAAAAAAGGAATTTACCAGCAAAAAGTTGGATTTTACCAGCAAAAAACGATGATTTAACCAGCAAAAACGAAGTTTAACCAGCGCAATTGGTGGTTTAACCAGCAAAAATTGGTTTGAGCAATCAACATTGCAGTTAACAAGGAACAACACGTAAGTAATTTAAGCAGCAAGGATGGCAGGTTTGACAATTATATAAACCTTTCTGGGATTTCTGCTCGACGGTCATTCTTGGAGCATTGGGAAGGTCTGTCTTCCAGTGTCATGCACAAAAAATACCATGCATACAAGAAACTATTCCCAATTCAACAGCAAGTATGCAAGTGCAATGTTGCTTTGTACCCGAATTTGCGATTGTTGTCCATGTTCTCTTTGAACACAGTAAGAATCGGACCAAAAATATAAGAACAACGGTTCCAGTCCCAGTCCCTGTAGAATTGAGAGATAAATCAAGCATATCTCTTAGCTAGTTCCCTTCCCTTTTTGGGCCATTTTGACAGCCTTCAAGGTCAGATGGCCATCCTACAACGGCTGGGATCAGTTCTGGTAGTGGCAGGGATGGTCAAAATGAAACACATGAAGTTGACCACATGTTGCATAAATGAATTTCTATGAATTTCTCAGGTTCCAACTTTAAAGACACAATCAATGTGTTAGATGCATCCCAATGGTCGCTGCTGAAATCACCATGTATCGTAAGTCAACTCTGCCTTTGTTGGGGATTCAACTAACGAAATCACCATGTGTGTTGCTTAAATCACGATGTTTACCGCTTAAACCACCACTCTAAACTGCGGTAAACTGAGGATTTTTGTCCATGGTGTTCCCAGCCTCCAGCCATCCAGCCGCCCTGCCCCGTTCCGATTCCATCCGATTCCCTCCAGCCTCGGCCTATGGCGCTGATGGCAGCGGAGACAGTGGTGATGTCCACATCTAGTGGCAGCCAAGGAGCGAAAAGGGGGTTTGGGGCGAAAAATGTGGTTTTGGTGTCATCAAACATGGAGGTTTTGGTGGGAAAATCATGGAAAATCCCTAAATGGCTTCTAGCTGGGTCTATTGTAAACCTGAGCATCTTGAATCCGAAGAGCTTTGGCTCGAGCGGTTTGTCCGGACGTGGGAGGCAAGCGTAGAACAATCTGCTTGGCTCTATGGTCACTGATGCTGAGAGTTGAGATACGCAAGCTTTGGGTGTGGTTCAAAATGCGGTCATCTCCACAGAACAGATCAAGCTCGTACCAGGTTTTATTGATCTTTATTGCCTGGGTGTTGCCATGTTCCACGGGTCCCTATTGCGTGAGATTGGTCTATGCATTGCATAGTGATGTTTGCAAGCCATCGTCGTTGTTCCAGCCCAGATTGAGCAGTTTTGTTCTTAAGATGTCTTAAGTGTCCAAGCCTATCTGATTGTAGGCGACCAACGCCGTTCCAGTCGCCCACAGTTGGAGGACTGGGATAGAACTCTCGAGGTCATGATACACTTGGGCTCTGCTCTATGTTCTCGCTGCAAGGCACAGATGGGAACATGTGTGGTGAACGCACATATGGTTTGTTTAACAAGTCAAAAAACAATGTTAGGGTGTGGGAACGTGAAGTTTTCCAGGGAGATCTTTGGTTTAATCGAAAGTTGTCTCATGTGCAACGGGAGCAACAAAAACGACTCTTCCACGCTCCACAATAAGGAATTCTTCGATAAACATCATCTGTAACTCCTCAGCTTCAGAAGGTTGTCGAAGTTCAGTTGAATCATGTCCCATTTACCATCTGGTTATGACTCACAGTTCGCCATGGAAAATCCACCGGTTTTTTTAAGAACGGTAAACCAACTATTTCGATTAGGGCCATCTAAAAACCATGAGATGTTGTGATGCCTTGATGCCGTGATGCCGATGGAAAATCCACCATTTACAGATCTAAAACTCATGAAAAAACCTCCATTTATATAGATCCATTTGAAGTAGTGGATTTCCAAGTGCCATGTTTGATTACCAGATATTACCAGGGGGTAACTCTGAGATATTAACAAATTATGAGTTTGGGTTTGATTATCTATCCCACAAGTACCTGGAAGATGAGGCTTATATAGTTGGTGGTTTCAATATGTTACAATAGTCACGTTTATATACTGAATTATTATTCACCAACGTAACATTTAATTGTGATTAGGGCGTGGCAATTTTTTCACCATAAGGTCACCATTGGCCCACCATTCATCCAGGGTTTCTGGTTTGTTTGTTTGGGTTGATGCTAGGAACCTGGAAAGCTGGAAATTATGAACAAGATATGTCAGCCCAAACATCCTGCAAAAGTTGCTGCATGTTTGTTTTTTGTTTCTCCCCAAAACATATATCTATCAACAATCCAAGGTTTCTGATTCTGCGGAGTGCTTATTTAATACAAAATGATAGAAATATAAAATGCAATACAATACAATACAAAACAAACCAATACAATGTTTAAAAAACATAAAAACAAATCTAACAAAAAACAATATACTATAATAGAATATAACATAATATGACATATATATATATATATATAATCATATTTTTTTTATAAAATAATGTAGATATATATATAATAACTTTTGTTTTCAACAAATGTATATATATATAACAACAATAGATTATCCAGAATAACATATATATAATGAATGGTATGCTACAAATAATATGTATATATATAGTATCATACGATATATTATATATTTAACTATATATATATACAAATAATACAAAATAAAATACGGTATTGTTATATAATCTAAAAATACTGTAATATAAACTGTGATATATATATATAAATAAATAATTTAATGTAAGATAAGCAAACAATCATATAAGTTAATCCATACAATGCAAAATAATTTAATATTAAAAAGGAATCTAATACAATAAAATATAAGAATAATACAATATAAAACAACGTAATATATAATATACTACAATATAATACAAATAATAACGTATATAATATAATATAATACAAAAAATGCAAATAATATAATATATAATCTAATGACATATGAAAAATATAGTGTATATACTAAAAAAAAAATATATTATAAATCATAATGAAATATAATATATAAAATATTGTGTAACATAAAATGTAATAAATACTGTATTATATAATTACAAATATATACGTATAACAAATTATATATATAATCAAAAAACACAATAAATAATATAATAATATATCTGAATGTGATATATAAAATAATTGGAAACATAAAATATTATAAATAAACATACATATATAATAAATAATAATAATAATAATAATGAAAATAATATAATATACATTATAATATAATATAAAAAATAAAATATAATACAATATAATATACATTATATTATGATATAATATAATATAATATATTTTAATATATATTCTAATATATCACATATA
>Ga0126342_10005766_pt1 | contig 21746 bp, 18 predicted proteins | sample Cyp1metagenome_FD_92528 | JGI IMG/M metagenome (GOLD analysis project Ga0126342, IMG submission 92528) | Coral microbial communities from Lord Howe Island, Old Settlement Bay, Australia - Cyphastrea 1 metagenome | ecosystem: Host-associated > Invertebrates > Cnidaria > Coral ... | reverse complement strand
TATCTGGCATACCTTCTGGCATTCTATCTGACATTCTATCTGGCATACCTTCTGGCATTCTATCTGGCATATCTTCTGGCATTTTATCTGGCATATCTTCTGGCATTCTATCTGGCATATCTTTTGGCATTCTACCTGGCATATCTTCTGGCATATGTTCTGGCAATCTTCTGGCACTCTATCTGGCATTCTATCTGGCACTTTATCTGGCATATCTTCTGGCATTCTTTCTGACTTTCTATCTGGCGTTCTATCTGGCATATCTTCTGGCATTCTATCTGGCAAACATTCTGGCACTTTATCTGGCATATCTTCTGGCATTCTTTCTGACTTTCTATCTGGCGTTCTATCTGGCATATCTTCTGGCATTCTATCTGGCCGTTGAGGTGAGCTTGGAGGGTCCCAGGTTGAGGCCCAGCGGTGCTCACTGAGCTCGGAGGGTCCCAGGTTGAGGTCCAGCGGTGCTCACTGAGCTCGGAGGGTCCCAGGTTGAGGTCCAGCGGTGATCACTGAGCTCGGAAGGTCCCAGGTTGAGGTCCAGCGGTGCCCAGTGCGCTCAGACTCTTGCAGTTGAGGTCCAGCAGTGCCCACTGCGTACGGAAGTTGGCGAAGAGCTTGGCGAAGAGTTGGCAAGGCGGAAGTGAACATGGGAGTGGATGCAAAGGTGGTGGAGGAGAAGCTGGAGGAGAGGGAGGAGGAGGCGGAGGAGGAGAAGGAGGAGGAGGAGGCGGAAGAACAGCTCTGATAAAATCTAACAACCCTCACCTGGCAGGTGGGGAATAACAGTTTCACTCATGTCCAAACCATCGTTAATTAACAAATTTGCCCAATGCTCGCTGGCGACTTCATGCTTGCATGGGAACCTCTCGGGAATATCAACAACTTTAGCATTTGGCGGAAAACAGTGTCCTATACCAGCACATCTTCGAGTGCCACTATATATACTATTGACCAATGTTCGTCCATCCTGGAAATGGCTGTATCAGATGGGAAACCGTATCATTTCCAACTTGTGGTTGGTGAAGCCGTGGTTGTACCCACGACCACTGGTTTCCATACCAAATCAAACCATTCTTAGCAGTCGATTGCATCGTTTCCCGTTTCAAGTCTCCTCTCCACTTTCACATCAGCAACCTGCGGGGCCCGCAGCTTGGTAGTGTAGTATGTACCATTCGGCAAGTCGTGGGTGAAAGCACCAACCAGAAAAATGTATATCGACTAAAATGGAAATTCAGTAACCATTACTTTCCGCCTCTCAGGTGGTCTACAGTAGTTATTTGGATATGCGATTCATTCCTCCACGCATGGCAAGCAATTAGCACGTGAACCGATGTTTTTTCATTGCATCGCTGCGGCCAAGTCGTACCGAAATCCTGCCGCGCACCTCATCTGCGATCTTCTCGACCTCATCTCCTGCAGAGAAAATGCTGCAGGCTTGCTGCGCTATCATCGGATGAAACAGCAACAACATGAATCATGATCATGATGATAACAATACTTCACCATCACCATTACCATCATCATCACCATCAACATCACCATGAAAACCACCATCCTCATCATCCTCAACATCCTCATCATCCTCATCCTCCTCCTCCTCCTCCTCCTCCTCCTCATAGCTCCTCCTCCTTCTCATCATTATCGTCATCACCAACATCATCACCATCATCATCCTACCTACTCCTCCTCCTCCTCCTCATATCTTCCCAAATCTCCCCCAATCTCCTCATATCTCATCATATATCCCCATATCTCCTCATATCTCCTCATACCTCCTTCTCCTGCTCCTCCTCCTCCTCATCATCACTACCACCATCCTCATAATAATAATCATCAACATCATCATCATCAATCACTATCACGATCCTCATCGTCCTCATCATCCTCATCCTCATCCTCATCCTCATCATCCTCCTCCTCCTCATCATCATCATCATCATCATCATGATCACCATCATCATCATCATCATCACCACCCCAAACAACAGCATCATCATCATACCAAACAACAGCATCATCATCATACCAAACAACCAAGATTTGCTCAGGAGTCCTGGGGGAATCTTGGTTCTTGGTTCTTGGTTTTGGTTTGAACCAAGATTTGCTCGGGGGAATCTTTGTTCTTGGTTCTTGGTTTTGGTTCGAACCAAGATTTGCTCAGGAGTCTTGGGGAAATCTTGGTTCTTGGTTCTTGGTTATGCATTCTGAATGCATTCTTCCCAGAATGCAGAGAATGCATTCTGGATGCATTTTTCCCAGAATGCTATCATTGAAGTTAAGTTCAATCAGTCTCAATAGCATACTTATTACACTATCAGAATATGTATATATATATAAATAATGCCCTTAGCGTGTATGCAAGGTAACCCCCTTTTGACCCAACCATCTGATGAATATGTCAAAAAGGTTGGTTTCAGGGGGGGGTAACATATATATATATATATATATTATAGCGACGGAATTTCCTCGGAATGATATAGTTAGAACATCAAAAGTAGCTTCCAAGTGTTTTTTTTGGATCCCAACACAGTCAGAACATCAGTATGTTCAAAGTATCATTCCGTATCGTTCCATGTTCTCAGTGTGTAGGTCGCTACAGCTGGTCAAGCGAAAACCATATACATAATCACTGGTTGGCGGTTTTAACCATCTTGAAAAATATTAGTCAATGGGAAGGATTATACCGTATATTATGGAAAATAAAAAATGTTTGAAACCACCAACCAGGTCATAATCTCCCAATATCATGGACATTCTGATGCAATATACATGAACATATATACATAAATATTACTTTATATCGTACTACATATTGAAAAACAACACATATGCTGTTCAGATTTTTGTCTGCATGAGAAGGGCTGGGAATAGGTGGCGGGAGCCACGCACTTGGAACACCAAGGAACATCGACCTTCCCCTTGGGTTCTCTTGCCAATCTTCATGTTTAAGATTATTGCAGCGTGAAGGGGGTACGGGAATGGAAACAAAGTTGAAATATGTTGTAAGTTGTAATTCAAGGCTTCATAAACTAGACAAGTTCAAATTATAAAGTGGTCACCAATAGCTGGCGGGAGCCATACACTTTATGAACGTAGCTCGTGACAATCTGCATTTTCATTGCATGCAGAGATGTATCAACAAGTGAATAAGTGGAGCAACGTTGGGTTGAAACTTGCAATACCTCTTCTCTCTTTCTCTTTAGCTATCTGTTTTTTTATCTCTCTCTCTCTCTTCCTGGGTCCTCACAATGTACTTATTTGGTTGGACAGAAGGTGGGGACAAATTGGACTGGAATCATTGCTTTTTCATCCGAGGAACCACACATATATTGTTGTGACTATAAAAGCATGGTTTCGTCTTCATGGATGTTCTAAGTGTCAAAGGCTCCACACCTCTCTACGTGATTTTCATGGGATGGATATTGTATATACGGTTTGACTCTACTTGTCCAAAAAGTTCAAACATATACGTCTCATGCGAGGCTCTCAGCGTTGCAGGGACGTTCCAAGTGTTTTGTGTGCAGCACCTATCTACGTAGATTCAGGGGCAAATATCCATCTTTCTGGGACGTTCTAAGCGTGTATATAGTGCCGATGTTCTAAGCGTGAGTTCCCTAGTGACTTGTATCCAAACGATGTTCCAACTATCATTCCGTCGCTATATGCGGGTATAGTATAAATGTATAAATGTGTGTAACTATATGTATATGTATACATATACGTATAATATATATATATATAATACATATATGTAATTATATATATGTATATATATGTATATATATATATGTATATATATAATAGCGTGTATATGCAGTATGTGTATGCGCAACGCAGTATGTGTCTATGCTTTCGCCAGCAGCGAGGTGGACAAGGCCGCACTGGAGCTTGCCGCACTGGAGCTTGGTCTCTCCACGCAGCCGTGGAGGATCATCCTATCTGAATCTGGGATAACTACCGTGGGTAGTAACTTTAGTACCTCAAAACTGGTGGAGTTATGAACTTATAAATGGGATAATAAGATATAATAAGCCTACTGAAAGTGGAGTAAGTTGGATGATCCAAGTAACACCTGACAAAGTGGTGACCATTGGGACGGTCTTTCTATTACTGTATTTACCATGTTCTAGTGGGGAATTTAAGCAACACACACATGGAGAAAATAAAGGAACAACCAAAAAAACAATATGCCTATTCATTAAATTTAATGCCATGCTTGTGCGGATTTCAGTACTCCCGGAAGTATCACAAATGAGGTATCGGTATAGGGTCGTCCCCTATTGGTTATGAAGGTTTTGTGCAACCTCAGAAAGGCCAAGGCGAAGCAAACTAAATTAGTATTACAATAATTTTGTCGGTTACTCATATAGTAGTTGAATGCAACCACTCAATCATTATCGATCAAGTTCTACTTAGTGTGTCCCAAATGCATATTTGGACCAACATTTTCGGGCAAACGGAACTTAAATGTAGGTAAACACAATATACATCAATATACATGGAGAGACTGGGTATACAAATTCACATGCATATGCATATGCAATATGTAGACATATGTAGACATCATTTCTACATTTTAAACAGCAAAATCATGGGATATCTGGAACCAGGGCAACGCAAAATCCTCGTCTTTGCACTCTCGTCGAGACCTCGGCTGGAGGATGGGGTCTGGGTCAAAATGATGCACCTCCCATTTTAGAGAGTTTTGGTCCACGCTTAGCAAACAAACCATCCAATTTAAAACCTCTACTCTACAGTATATGTATTGTATACATATATATATACATACCATTACATACCTTCATATTTTGCTACCAATCTCACCTGATCTGCTACCAATCAAACTTCATGGGCCCTAAGCATATCAGGAATCAGGGAACCTAGCTGACTAGCTATGGCAATAGTTGCTACTTAGAAATTAAAGATCACTCCATGATAGTGGCTCATGACTCACCAAGGTCTAGGCAGGCAGTTGGCTGGATCTAGATCACGATTACCATCTGGATTATAACCCCTGCATGGCTGGAAGCCACTCATTGAAAAACAATCGCTTGCAATCAATCGCGGGAGGTGAACGTGCTGCACCCCATGTGACTAATCTGAGCGGCTGAGATCTGTAGCGCCTCCAACAACAAACGGCGCACTTTGAAATGAGGGCTTTCATCCAAAAATCCACAAAGAATTGGTCATCCACAAACGAAGCTTGCTTTCAGGATGTCATGAAAATTATGTGTTAGCTCATAAACATGCTTCAACCAACGAACATGCTGGGTGTTGATAGAAACCCAGGGATTGGGAATTCCTACTGGAAATCCAAGAAACGGCTTGAACATGGGCGCCCTATCCCTATGGCCCAATGAATTTGAGGAGTCAACCATGGTCAACCTATGGATGTCCCGTTTTTGATGATGACTTCATGTGATTTCCAAACGCCAGGTCTGATGATTTGAGGATACCCAAATGGCGAAATCCGAATGGCCGGAAAGCAGTATCAACCTGTGCAGTAGCAAAAAGGAGAGGGGTCGAATAATGTGAAAAATGAAAACATGACCAATGAACTGATCAATGAGTTTCCAAACCCTGACTCATCTTAGTGATTCTCAGTCCCAAAACTGGGGAGAATCGAGGGTACAGCAAGCCCCAAAAAGATCGAACAGGCTCAATTTACCACGGAGGATTTTAGATTTCAAACTTCGACATCTTGGTCTTACTATATCCAACTTCTTCATTTTCTATGATCTTTTGTTCAACCTTTTATCGAAAAAGATTCCCAGTTGGCCTCGCACAGTGAGCATCTCTTCCAGGTCACCTGAATGCATCAACCCCATGGGACCCATGGTAGTGCGTAATGGAGAAACACATCTTTCAGAAACATAACCATAAAACAATAAAACCAATAGTAATGGTTATATATGGTTATATGATATATGGTTTAAAATGGTTATTATAACTAATAACCAAATAACCATTAATAATTATAATCTAGAATCTGATGAATCATTCAATCATATGGGATTATAATTATTATATACAGTTTCGTCTTTGGTATACTCATGGTTAAAGCTTGGCCATCGGGTTGAGTCCTGTCCTGACAATCCTGTCCCCGGCCTTCATCCGTCTTGCTCCTTGCGATGCCAGAGATGTTTTGGTGGATGTTTCAGCTGGTCATCTTTCAAATGAAAAAACATGCAACAACCATTTGTTTCCATGTCATCTGCTGCTTGTACACATAGATTTCCAGATTAGGATGAACATCAATCTTTACAATTTTTCGAAACATGCTTCCAGCACACATGCTTCCAACAAACATGTTTCGAACCATTTTATTTCTCAGTCCTGGGTCTGAGTTTGGCATCTTTGTGTTCCTCCACTGCATGCAGTGTTGAAGCTTTGCTCTTTCCTCCTGAGAAATGATCAAGCAGCGGAAAGGGATAACAATGGATAGCACAAAACTACTTGAGTCATGAGTCAGGGGGATACTGGGACTTCAAACTTCAAACAACCCAAATTTACATGGACATGGTTGCGTGGTTACATGGTTTGTTTCTCATTCGCACACGGCCTTCATTTGCCAATGCTTGCTTCACCATTCACTATCAGTTCGGCCTATCCATTGACTCCACTACAGGCGCTTCATGTAGGTTTTAAATTGGGTAAAAAAAAAAACCTTTGTTGGACTATTTTGGAATACAACACGTTTGTCTTATTTACAAAGTTCTTTGATGTTCTTGTAGCCCTGCCGGTGCTTTGCCCGCGCCTCTGGTCTTGTTCAGGGGAGTGGTCGGTTCCAGATAACTTCCTGGCGGAAAAACCTGCATGATCCTAAGGGGTATGTGTTTGTCAATGGTGATCATCACCCCAGGCAATCCCAGGAAGGGCAATAAAAATAGGCCAGCTATCTTCAGTCATTATGATTTCCCTCACATCATTTCGAGGTTGAGGTCGCTATTCTTCATCCAAACGAACTTACTGTACGGATGCGCATGCAAAAAGAGTTCCCCCTTTTCTCTCAAAAATGGTTCCCATGATTTTTCGAAGTGTCTCACCATTTCGGGTGCTTCTGCTGCCGTTGGTAACCTGGTAGCTACTCTCAAGCCAGGTTGTAGTTAGCTACGCCTTGGGAAAATGGACTGACTGCTATTTCTTGAATTGAACCACCAAAATTTGGCAAGTTTAGAATTAAACATGGTAGATGGTCAACATCCATTATCAGTGTTCACATGTGAGTTTTCTGTGATCATTGAACCACATTGAACATGATTACAATCAACTTCCGCATCTTTCTTCCCCCCCCAGGTTGTAAGTTGGTCGTGCCCTTTATACTTGTTCATACTTGTTCGGTCCATCATAAACCTTGGATATTGCAAATATAACAAACATAACTAATATATCAAATATATAAAGAACATAAATAAACTAGACACAATACCAAACATAACATACAAATACAAGACACATAAAAAAACAACAATATATATATACATACATACACAAATAACAAATAGATAATATATACTTGTAAATACTAAAAAAAAACTCATATTTAAATAATATATGCATCATGGCATCATATATAAATGATACATAAACGATACAGTAATAATACATATAAATATAATCATATATATATGACATAATACAAATACTAAAAAAGTAATAGATCAATAATACAAACACATAATATATATATATATATACATACAATACATAACATATCAATAATATATATATATAACACTACATAGTACGTAAACTAATAAAAATAACATATGAATAATGTAATATTATAACAAACATGTAAATATATTATACGAAAACATAAACACACAAATGATCAGAAACTCATTTATATTGAATACGATAAACATATAAACAGTATATAACCAACCGGTACATTAAACATCAACTATGTATATATATATATGTGATAAGATACTCGTAATATAAAAGTAATATAAATATAATTAAGATATAAATGACAACTGCACAGTATAAAAAACAGTACACAACAATATTGCAATATGTATATATATATATATATATATGTATATGTACAAACATAAACATACATATAATGCACATGACAAAAACAGCAGCGTACAAAAATAATATATATATATATGAAACCAATATAACACTAGAAATACACTAATACATAGTTAATAACAAAAATACTGTATATATGACATATATATATATAGCACATATAGAAACAATGTATGTATATATATATATATGTATGTATATACATATGTATATATATATATATATTGTATATATATATACGCGCATATACTTACATAATATATATATATAGCAAATTACTGATTACTGCAACATATACATATTATCTGTGAGAACTATTGGAATTCACTGAACTGTATTAAGGCCCACCTGAATCTTCTAGGGTGGCCACTCTGCTAACTCTGCCTCGACCTGGCTGCCCCGATGAAAGTGGATCTTTTGAAGGAAGCGTAGTTTCATAGTGGGTATCTTAGTTTCATATCAATTTGTTGGGATATCTTGGTTTCATAGTGGGTATGATAATCAACCATCAACATATTGGGCTATCTTAGTTTCATAGTGGTTTTGGTCGAAATGGGAAAAGTGACGATAACACTTTCTTTTGAGGCGTTTGTTTGGCAAATTTCAGAACTAACATGGTTTAACATATTTGCTTATTGCACATGTGTAATGTGTATCTTGGGAATGATTCACATTCACAATATGTTCATGCCATACACTGAATGAAATATGTTACAAAACTATACAAAACTACCGATATTACCAACACCATATAACAAAATATGGTTTTGCCCAGAAATGTAGTTTAACCCCAAATCACGATGTTAAATTGGAAAAATGATGAAACAAATCAGATCCAATGCGGGTCTCAGAAGTGACATCTATCGACGACCCGTCGAACCTTTTCGCTCGTCCTTTCCTTCTTTCAAATAGGATGAACTTTGAGGGCTTATGGCGCTGCCTGGCATGCTTTTTCTGCCTCAGTTGTTTCTGGCCCCATGTTTGCAATGCCGATTTTTTCTAGGGTCAGTCACACCAAGACTGGTTGGTCAATCTCTGGATTCACAAGAGAGGAAAAAAACATATGTGTATTCACATGATTTCACAGGTATATCAAATGGTTTATCAGTGTTGAATATAATACTTACCTTATTATGAATTAATATAAATTATATATAATGTTTCGTCCTGATTAGTGTAAGGCACCCCCAATACCTATGTTGGGATCATCCCGATCTCCATATGGGACAATCACCGGGAGATCCAGGACCCAAAATCGGAGTAACAAAAGATGCTGGGCTGCCCTGGGCACACAGCGAATCAGTTCAATCAATCAGTAAGACTTCGGACGAGTTTGTTTAATCAATTAATATATCTAAATCACAAACCCCAATGTTCAACCTTCTGGATTATCTATATTTTCACCTTGCGAGCGTTGAAATCACTGATCCTTGGGGGGAACACAGTGGCACTTCACGGGGGCAAGGCCTCCCTATATTGGGTGCGGCAGCTGTTGTTGATCCCTTTAGGCATGACATGTGACATCGACTTCGTTTCTGAAGCTTCTTTATCATGTCGCACAGCCGAAGTAGTACTTAACATATACCATATATTAAACTATGTATATATATATAAATGGTTCGTCCTGATTTGTGTGTAACCCCCCTCAAACAATAGCTATACCCTCTGTGAAATTTGGTATCAAAAAACTTCTCCCCAGAAAAAAATACGATCCCGTATTTAAGTAAGGATTTCAATTGGCGACAATTGAAATTTGATTAAAACTTTCTTTTTGCCGATGTTCAAACTTGTGATATTTGTAGTACTTACTGGTAGTACTTGTAGTACTTGTAGTACTTGTGGTACTTGTAGTGAGTGGGTTTCAGCATGTTTATTGCGTTACCTTTTCCACCTTAAGTTTTTCTTAATGAACCATGCAATAAGAGAAAAAGAAAGAGAAAGAGAAAGAACAAAGAAAGATAACGAGAGAAAGAGAAAGAGAGAGAGAGAGAGGAAGAGGAAGAAGAAGAGGAAGAGGAAGAGAAAGAGGAGGGGGAAGAGGAAGAGAAAGAGGAAGAGAAAGAGGAAGGATAAGAGAAAGAGAAAGAGAAAGGAACAGAGAAAAGGAAAGAGAAAGAGAAAGAACAGGTTGCTTTTGTAAAAGGTTTTTCTTTCTTCTCTTGGCTCCAGGATCAGCTCTGGAAAAGTTTGCTGCAATTGTGAACCCTGAGAACAAACCTACTAAAGTGAATTAGACCCTCTCATGGCCCAGTGCCTTAGAAATTTGTGGAAAACAGTTCTTTAATAAGGGTGTAATAAGCGGTCTGATTCTTTTGGGACAGGGAGAAAAGCTAAGATTTTTTCAGGAAACATGTTCAGATTTTTTTAGACCAACACTTTGTGTGGCAAAAAATTGCCCCCCAAGGGAGTACTGGCTCATCTGGGCGGTGCTGTCTAGAGTCTACTGTTTTGGCTTGGAGAATGGACAGCCGCCCTGAAAACCATGAAACATGAAACGGCAAATTGAGTCCCGGGTGGACCGCAGATACATTGTACATACACGCACAAATATAAAAAGAGAGCGAAGGTCAAGACAAAATGAGCCACCACAAGGATCCATAAGGATCCGTAAGGTAGAAACTGACCATAAACCGTACAAGTTTTGCAGCCCAAAAATGGTCCCTATGAAGCAACAGGGGCTAAGAGGCCAATCGAGGCAGCAAGCTCTGTGCAAGCAAACCAGGCATATCTATCTATCTATCTTTTTCTTTATCTATCTATCTATCCATCTATCTATCTATCTATCTATATATCTATCTATCTATCTATCTAAATATCTATCTAAATATCTATCTAAATATATATCTAAATATGTATATATCTATCAATATATCTATCTATCTGGCTGTCTGTCTGTCTGTCTGGCTGTCTGTCTGTATATATATATATATGTATATACATAGACAGTATGTAGGAAAATTGTATATGTGAATACACCTTCAAACATGCACCTACAGAATCATATACATGACATACATCATCCATCACCGTACATATATGTATACACATCTAAAACGGGTGTACATGTAAGTGGCATGATATATGCATAAAACACATACATACATTATGTACGTCTGTATAATATATATATATATATTGTATATATAACATGATATAAACATTATATATGTATAGTATCCGGCCAAATTTATATCATTCACTCACCCGAATACAGCTAAAGCTTCCGGCCATTGATTCACCCGATTCAAAAAAACACAAACCATGACTGGGGGTCATGGTTAACATCCAAACAGAGGTATACCCAATAATAAAATAATATACCCTATAATATATTCATTGTAATATTATATATAACAAATAATAAATTAATATTATGGATAATATTAATAACATAATGAATAATATATTACCTATTATATACAATGGGTTAAAATATCATAAACCCCCATTGTAATATATAATAATAACATAATAATAATAATAATCCCCTATAATAATATACCCATATAATATATTCATATAATATATTCATATAATATCCTAAAATAATAATTATAAATTATAAACCTGTATTGGGGATTGGGGATGGTTTTGAAAACAGTTATCCTTAATATAATCATCAATGATCTTCCCACAAAATAATGCTATATCTTCATATCAAAAATATCAAAATATATAAAATGCCATAAAAAGGATAGTGTGTCATTGGGTTTACCACATTTACCACATCCTACACATATGTGGCCACACCAAGGCAGGTTTCAAGTCATCAGCTCCTAATTTGCGGCCAGGTCACCTCGATCGCTCCCTGAAACGCCTGGGGTACCCAAGTTTGTAAACCGCACATGGTGAGGATGCCACACTAGGGCTATTCATCTATGGTGTTTAACCATGCGTAAACCAACTAAAATGATCTAAAATGGTGGTATATTGCCAATATCCACCAAGAATAGGGGGGATAGATGGGTTACAGGAAAAACGTCACCGGAAACTCCGTTGTTGCTTAAGCCGAACATGGGGTTGTCCAACATAGGAGTTGCCCTTAAATCATAGGAATAATCAAGTGCTGGAGGGTGGATCATCCGTGGTTGATGGAGAGTCTGCAGCTGGCAAGATAGCCACGCATAGCCATACCAAATTTCCGCGCTTGGGCTTGTTAAAATATTTAAAGCGGACTTAGCTGGGGTTTCAGCATCAACCAATGAACGTCCCAATCAAACAATCAGGTGCTATAACTCCACTGTCTCAACCAAGGCTTTGGCCCCCAGCTTGTGTCAAACCATGTTCTCCAACTCTGCTCAGAAGTCTGACACAAACAATGACGCCCAGCTACTTTCATCCAAAAGTACAGCAGGCAATGACCCATTTGCCTCGGGCGAACATGCCGGCTCTGGTCTGGCCAAAACATGTGCTTTGGAGTCCCTGGGATTTAATGTTCACCCTCTTTAAAGTTGAGTTTCAAAAAACTGTTCCCCAGAAAAAATACGATCCTATCCTACGTACATTAAGTAAGGATTTCACTTGGCGACAATTGATATCTATTTTTTGCCGATGAACTTGTGATATTTGTAGTACTTGTAGTACTTGTAGTGCATGGGGTTCAGCATGATGATTGGGTTGCCTTTTATCAAAGGTGTAATTAGAGAAAGATAAAGAGGAAGAGAGAGCGGAAGAAAAAGAGAGAAAGAGAGAGAGAGGAAGAGAAAAATGAAGAGAAAAATAAAGAGAACAATAAAGAGAAAAATAAAGAGAAAGAGAAATAGAAAGAGAAAGAACGATTGCTTTTGTAAAAGGTTTCTCTTTCTTCTCTTAGCTCCAGGATCAGCTCTGAAAAAGTTTGCTGCAACTGTGAACCTTGGAAACACACCTATGAAAGTGAATTGCCCTCTCATGGCCCAGTGCCTTGGAAATTTGTGGAAAAGCTGTTCTTTAATAAGGGCTTAACAAGTGATCTAATTCTTTGGGAAAACCAGACAAGCAATATTTTTCCAGAAAACATCATTCGTGTTTTTTCACAACATTTTTGTGACAAACAAAAAATGTCTTGCAAGAATTCTTGCCACAATAGTGAAACTTCCAAACATTACATGTGATCAGAATAATTTGTTTTTTTAGCCACAATAGCAAACCTAGCTACTAATTAATCAGATTGCAACAGTACACTTCTTAATTGTACCTTGACTATCCCATATCCTTTCGAAATGCGGATCGTGACATGTTCACTCTGATGTATGTCATGAGCCAAGAGCTAGGAGGCTGATTTTCAGTGCTTGGGCTGGACACATCAGGATGGCAAGCGTTGATGGAATCATTTGCTTCATCTGTTTTTTTTTTTTACCTTTTTACTTGTTTCAGAATCTTCTCAGCCAATTTCGAGACCGATGATTGTTGGCTACTGATGGCTACTGTACCCAAGGAGCAAGGGATCACAGAAAACTTATCCGCCTCAAAAAGAAAAAACACCAAGAAAGTGAAAACCAATATGTATGGCAAAAACATAATATGGAGCCAACATTTCAGATTTATTTCTGGGGCGAGAGGAAGTTTGTGCGGTCACAGCACCTCTGATCCCAAGGTTTGGTTATGTTCAAACAGGCTTCTGGCCTCAATTCCTCCCCTCCTTGAACGATCTTGAAAGTACGATTGGTTTTACAAACAAATTCTCGCATAGATCGCGGTCCAGTCATTGCATCTCATTACTGTTTGCAAGGAAAAAACTAATACCTCTCCAAAAACTTGACACGGATGAGTGCTAAACAGGACCTTAAACCATAGCTATTCATCTATTCTGATTATTATGTCTCATGGCCTATCTTAGATACCCAGATATGTATACCAATGATATATCAATGATATACCAATGATACCCATCCAGCGGATTTCCGCTCAGTTGCTCTCTTGGACGGCTTCCCAAAGAGCCACGCCATCGACCCAGAACTCCGCTCGTGGACGGCGATGACCGGCGATGACCGGCGATGACCGGCGATGACCGGCGAGTGTGAAGATGGTGAAGTCTGAGGTGATGCACTGCTGCTCTGGATCCTGATATATCCTGATTCATCGAGGTGTTGAAATTTTGAATCAGAAGCAGCTTTTGATCAACATGGTAGGGCTGATGTTCAGAGTTCGTTTGAAAGGCTATGTGTTAACTATGTGATTACACTGCCTTAATTGCAAATGTTCTCATTACACTGCTAAGCGTCTGCGCGCGAGGCATGATGTTGACTATCCATTGGCCTCACCAACTGTGGCTTTGGATTGTAATTATCCAGCTTCTGATCTGCTCCATTTGTGTTCCATTGGAAAGTTATGCCACGAAAAAAAATATACATATATCCAATATATAGCTTTTGAAAACAAAACAAACATGAAACAACCATTTCGACTTTCGCCCCGATTCATTCTTGAGATTCTCGTTCTTGCGATTCTTGGACCCTGCAGGCACGGCCCTTTTTGACATCACCTCGCGACTTTCCAACGTTCTGCAAATCACTTCATACGCCTACCGAGGCAATCCGAGTCCGCGGTCAAGCCTTTTGCCCCAGGAGGTGTCCGTTTGGTCATGGAGGTACCCTGGTACCCCCCCACTTTAGTATTGAAACCCATGGTGACTTGGGGATCTCACAATGTTGGAAACCTCCAGCACTGGATGTATGTTATTTTTGGAAAAGAAACAGAATGAAACACATATGTCACATATCTGGGCAAATTATAATAATTCACAAACCTGAAATAAGGCCATTTGGGATGATTCCCCTTATTAACCATGATTCCAGTGAGGTCGCAGTGAGGTCGTTATAATTTACCCAGATATATCACATATGTCTGTCATATATCTGTCCCATGATGTCCCAATTTTGGAGATCTCAACGACAGATGGTTGACACGACAACACGCCATCCCATCGCCGCCTCGGTGATTTCCTGAAACTTCAGCGTGGCCTCTGGACCTTTGAGGTACAAAAGAGGCCGGGACTTCACGAAAAGAAGACATATACCCGGCCTGGTTATGACTAACATAGCCATGGTATAGATGGATGAAAATGGCCCGATGGTTTACCATGGTTTACCTATTAATAGCATGGTGGATCTTTCCATGGCAAACTGTTAAATAATTGAATCCATCACTTGGGGGTGCAAGTTCCCCTTGATGAGTCTATGGCATTGTATGGCCACAACTCTACATAACTGTACGGTGGTGATGTCCAATAATGTCCAATATACTCTAATTGATAACCACAACTGCGACCGTAATCGTGGTTGACAAGGGGTGAATCTTTCTAAGGACCGCTGGTGCATTTCTGAAATGGGGAAGTGATTTGCAGCAACCAATCCGAACCCTACATGAACCATTCCTGGCTTGGCCAATCATCTGCTAGTCTCCGAGAAATTCCTTCGGATTGGATGGAGTCGCATTCCCATTCAGCGAGGAGCGACAACAAAGTGACAACAAAGTGACAACGTGTGACAACTGCATGGAGTAGAGCAACGACAACATGAAGTAAAACAACAAAGGATTTCGAAGCCTTCAAGAATCAGAACATCCACCCTCTGGTAAACTAACATAACTATGGAAAATCACCATTTTCAATGGGAAAATCCACTATAAATGGTCATTTTCAATAGCTATGTTAATTTACCAGAGGGCAATTCCGAAGAAATTGCTTCGAGTCGACTGTCAGCTTTGAGGTCCCTGCTGTCCCGATTCTTATCGGGATGAAACCGCAGGGCCAATTGGCGAAAGGATTTCTTGATGGCGGCCGCTTTCGCACCCGGCCTGGTGCGCTGTTGAGCCCATTTGGAATGGGTGAGCTGAAGGGTTCCAAATGGGAATAAAGAATCTTATTCCACCCTTACTCCCAATCCCAAACCTGAATGGTATGGGTCTGCTCGATGTCTGAGTTGCACACTCAGGACTTCAATGGCACTGTGAATTTCTGTAAACTATAGTATAACTATAGTCTGGTCTATATTTCGGGGTCACTCAAAGTTGAACCACAGGTGTTTCCTCAATTTCCTAAAAAATAGTCGCCTGAGATTCAGCACGGTGTAGTACTGCTCCATCTGCTGTGGGGTGGGTTTGGGCTTTGTACCTTTCTTCTTTGGCTTGATGAAGCCACTCGAGAAGAAGTAGTTGTAAAGCTCCTGGATTGGATTGGATCCAACTCCCAGGGGCTGGCGCACAAACTCGTCCTAACCAACGATACCCTGGATTAAGGCACCCAAACTTGGAAAACCCATGGATTTTTCAACAAAAATCCATCCTTCACCGGAAACCATGCTGTTTACATCTTTTTACACTGAACTACAGGGCTGTCCTGATCTGACCAGGTAGTCTCGGCCTGGAACGGTGGGCAAAATAACTGCAAATGACCCGTGAAATTTCAAGATAACACCGCCAAAAATGGCGTCATGTCCAGTTGGAAAAAAAAATCTAAGCAGTTGCTTATTCTTCAGGGTTATAACATGCTAGACTGCTAGACCTATGTTTCTTGCTTTGTTCTTGCCCATTGTATGTGTGGACATCAGCTTCCTGTGGAAAACCTACGTTGATGATCCCTTGATTCTCCCGAGAAAACCCAACATGAAGCTGCCCGTGCTGCCCAAATCCCCATGTTTCCCGGAAGATGATCACCGCAAAATGATTCAAATAATGGGTTGAGCCAATGGCTTTCCTTCCAAAAGTTCAAAGGTTCAATTCGTGTTTTTTAAATACAGGCATTTGTTTATATAGTTTTTTGGGGTTTCAAGTTTCATGGTCAAATCCGAGGTCTCCCCACTTGGCTCACTTGGCGCCGCAAACTGATTTCCCAGCCCTCCGAGCCTCTTGGGGTGGCATCTCACCACTGTAGCTAGGAAATTGCTCCATGGCTTTCCGCACGCGAGGACCACAGTCTTCTCGCGCCTCCGCGCAATCCGCGGGGATTGGGATCGTGGATCCACTTCATGCATTCATTGCCCGTTCATGATGTATTCACTATAGTACTATAGTCACTCTTCTACGTACTCATATGTACAGTATTCATTATGTATTCAAATGTACTATATCAATCTATATATTACATATATAGTAGGCAATTATAGATGATGTTTATATATTCAAACTGGGCAGCCGATCAACGGAATATGATCGAATCACTTCGGCATGGGGGATACCCCGCATCGGGATGAACTTGGCTTCTGACCACAGCTACTCAGTACATTGGAGAGCCATGTAAGCGATCAAATCAATCACCAAAACCTATATCAATAGCGAAGAATAGCTTTGAACAGTTCACAATACCATGCTACTTCCATTTCGATGATTCTTGACCCTTTGCTGCAACCATTCTGGGTATTCGAAACATAGATTCACAAACCCGACACAAATCTGAACATGTCCTTCCACATTTTGGGGTGGATTCCCCATTAAAACATATGGGGATGGGTCAAAACCCTGGTACCTAGTGAACCCCTAAAATAGCTGGTAAATGGATGTTCATCCCACTAAAAATGGTATGTATAGGTATTGATCCATACCCATATATTAAATATATTTATAGCAGCCATGGAATCCATGGCTCCGCCTCATCGCTATCGCTAGGCTCCGCCGGGCGAGCTGGCTGGGGCTTCGGGGCCGGGGGTTTCGCCGTTGGGGCCGGGGCGCGGCTGGCTTTGGCATGCCTCAGCAAACAAATCATCCCACAGATCGAGGTGGTGGTTCCTGTAGTAGCTGGGGTTATAACTCACTTATATATATATATACTTAATTATATATCTATAAATATATATATATTTATATATATATATATATATTATAAATATATCTATCTATATATATATAAATATATCTATAAATATATATATAAATATCTATAAATATATCTATAAATATATCTATATACATATATAAATATATTTATAAATATATCTATAAATATATCTATAAATATATCTATAAATATATATATATACTCACCTCACTAAGTGGGATGATCCTCCAAGTACCGGCTTCAGGAAGGGATTTTAAACAGTATCATCACAATAAACTGGGTAGTTCACCTAGGGAGTTCAGGCTGGTTGTAGAGATGGTACCACCGCCACCTGTCTGCTTCGTTGCTTGTTGGTTGTTTGCCACCCGTAAAATCCAGGTGTACTGTGGCAATATGATGGACATTGATGAACTCCATGATTTTCATCAACAGAAATGACACGAGATAATATAATCATCCTAGGTTCAACCCAGCTGACAAAAAAAAACTACAGTATATATAAATTGGGAAACGACGAGTTTGGAAAATGCCATCCATCTATCTGGGGTACCCATGTGCGCCTCAAACCAAGGAACCGTGTGTGCTCCTGTCGCAGATTCACAGCTGGACTTCGCATTGGCACTGGCTGGCTTTGGTATCTGTAGCCTTGCAGCATCGAAAGAAAACATTGGCAAATTGCATCAAATTTTGGTCATGGCTTCTAAGTAAGCCTAGAACAATTTCACTTTTAGCAGGATGTATATATATATATATATGTTGTATTCTTGCTTTCCTCGATATTTTTGGCTAGGGACATCTAAGAACTACTCTACTTCCAGTCTGCCGGATGGTCAACCAGGCCGAATGGCTGGATTTTTTGGGCGAATCTTAGACAACCTCACTACAATGGAAGGGACATTCCCAAATCAACCGCTTACGCCGCTCGGTTTACCCAAAAATAACAAACCTTCAATTTTACCCAATTTTATTTTTATAATTTAGTATGTTAATTGTGTGAATCATTCCGTGCCCCCCGATTAGACGTCCATTAACCCGCATTCACTTGATTTACCCCACAATATACGTATATATGCCTATACGTTCTCCATTGCTGACCATTCTAGCCCTTTCACCTGAAAAGTTTGGTCATTTGGAGAACGTCATCCAAAAACTAGCCACAATTCATCGAGATAAATTAACTTGTTGGTGGTCTGATTCAACCCATCTCTCATGGTTGAAGCAAACTATTCTTATCTATCGATCGATCGATCTATGAATCTATGAATCTATGACAATCTATGACAATCTATGACAATCTATGACAATCTATGACAATCTATGATGATCTATGTCTACACAGGCTATTTGAACCCCAGCAGTTTACCCTTGAGCCGCGCCCCACCTGTGTACGGCCCTGCCCAGCCATTCGACTTGGCACTCGCCATGCGGGGCGCCGCCTGCTGTGCCGCCCCATAGCTGGGCGCCGACGTCGCCGGCATAGCCGGAGGCGGCACCATGCGCGCCTCAGCGTTTATGAAGTAACACTATAATATGTTAGATAAATAATGATAAATATATAGTAACATATAGTAACATATAGAAACATAGTAACATCTTGACACTGTAATATATGACACATGATGTGAGATCTTAGTGATATATAGTGATATAATATTGATATGGATATTTGATGCCTCTTGACTGTTCTTGTACTTCTATGTTTTCTACGATCTTCTATCTTTGTGAAAAATAATTATGTATGATTCTATGTTTTGAATTGGTTTTTGATGCAATGGTTGAATTTCGAGACGTTTGAATTTTCCACGAATCTTTCGGGATACCAACAAAAATGAGTGCTGACCGGCTAGCCGAAATGGAAGCTTACAGGAAAAGTGAGACTCAGGTGTAGACTTGGGACCCAAGCTGGTGCACCTTCGAAGGGGAACCCTGGTCAGATACCCTGGCTGTATCCCTTTTATGCCCATCTTAACATCATATTCCTGTTCTTGCCCTTTAGTCATATCATTAAATGGTTGCAATTTGCCTAACGAATCCTTGTTTCTTAGCTGTTGCAGTGACAATCTCTCTTTTTCTTTGTTTCATTGTCTTCAAGAACTTCAATCACCACCTAATCAGCGCTGAGCCACCGGAGTTGGAGCAAAACTTCGAGGAATTTGGGCTGCAGCCGGCGCAGTCTTTGGCGCAGGCATAGCACTTTCCTGGCGAAGCATCAGCCTATGGTTGACAAATTAACAACTGAAACTACGACAGCCGGATTCAATTTCATCATTTTCGTGAATTCTGAGCCAGGCTATCCGATAAATCCATTTCCATATGTCGAAGATCATGTGCCAACCCTTGTAGTGCCATATAGTGCCATCTTCATCCTCTACTCTACTCTTCTTCAGAATCGGGATGTTTAAGACACATTTTTAGAATCTGCTGTGAAGTTAATCCTCTCCTAAAACGGACTGTGATCTATTGGCAGAAGATTCATGACATGTGCTGTCAAAACATTACCCAACTATTGGAATCTCCAATGCCCCCATCTCACCTGGGGCCCCTGTATCGAACAAAACTTGACTGAATTATGTCGCTTCACAAGGCCCTTGACTTGTTGGTGATAGCAGTGAATCCTCCATTTTTCCCAAAATCCCAACTGCCTGAGGGCAGCGCGCCCGTGGAACCTCCTTACGCAAGACAGGGCCGGAGTGGTAGGCCGGCACCAGCGAACCGAGGCCTAGCTTCGATAGGAGATCGATTGGTTTTGTTGGGAAAATTTACAGGAAAGTCCTATATGTATTATGTATCTATATGTAATGTGAACATCTATGGTTTCCTGTAGATGTTCCAACCAATCCATTGAGATCAGTGGGATATTCATGGGATATGGCAAGCTGGAAAATCCCACATTTATATATTGTGTTTCCATTGAAGATCCATCTAAGAGGGGAAACTGGATTTCCCATTGCCATGTCTGATTACTGGAGGGTAACTGGCGTTCTGTGGGGACATACCTTTGTGGGATATTGCACTTAACCTATAAATAGAAATACTAACGAAGTGATGAAGTGAGAAATACCTGGGTAAACTAGAATACTTCACAAACCGCTTAATTATACTAATAAACGATGTTGATCCAATTTGGGGATTAATCCTCTCAGTAACCATGATCTATGGTAAGGTCATTGTGGGTCGTCATGCAGGAATCTCCCCAGTTTCAGGGACCTGAACATCAAACCGGTTTTGGGGGTCCCATCCTTGTCTTAGTTTTTAGGATAGAATTCTGTATGACATTCCCAAATGAGATGGAACAAATGTCAATGTGGAACATCAATGAACTCTCACTTCATGGTTTTTGATCTGGTTTGTTTGATCATTTTCAGAGTCTTTCAGCTCTTATATATCGAACCTTTCAGAATACCAACAACTCAAAGGTAGGAGCGAAAGCCGGTAACATCCCGCTTCTTGCGCTTCACAACTCTAAATACATATTGCAAACCTCGATCCAAAAATCGAAAAAAAAAGCATCACCCATGTCTTGAACCGGTAGATACACATCAGGCAAAAGCTGCCACAGTACTCGAGGATGGACCCACGAAGATCCCATGGACTGCATCCCATGGACTCTCAGCAGTTTCCAGGAAGGACTGAGCTTTTGGTGGGTCAAGGTCAAGGTCTGCCTTGGCGGCGCTTCAACATGAAAAATCTTGGTGCAACATGTGGCCCGCGGCCTCAAATGATTTGGACAAGTGACACTATTTTTTTTGACCTTTCCAGCAACCCAAACTACAGTCATAGTCTAGGTTTAACCAATCTTGCATCTAATATGTGACATATATATATTACATATACATATATGATATGTAATATATATATATATATGTAATATATATATATACTGTATATATATATATATATATATATATATATATATAATATGATACTATATGTAATATATATATATATA
>Ga0126342_10005765_pt1 | contig 21747 bp, 19 predicted proteins | sample Cyp1metagenome_FD_92528 | JGI IMG/M metagenome (GOLD analysis project Ga0126342, IMG submission 92528) | Coral microbial communities from Lord Howe Island, Old Settlement Bay, Australia - Cyphastrea 1 metagenome | ecosystem: Host-associated > Invertebrates > Cnidaria > Coral ... | reverse complement strand
GTGCTGCCACGAGATAACAAAAGGTCTGTCATGGTAGTCATTTTTAAACAATGTTTTTTCTCCATTTTCCCGTTCCCAAAATGACAATAAAATGACAATAAAATGACAAAAAAATGACACAGAAATGACAAAGAAATGACAAAAAAATGACAACACAAATCCAAAATGACAAACTGACAAAATAATTATTTTGGAATTTCCAATGTTTGCAGGCCCAAGATTTTCCTAACACTATTAATTCATATCAACTATCCAAATGTGTTATTGCTGAAATCCTCGCCAGCGATGCCCCCATGGTCCTTTCAAGGAAGGCCATGGGTGAATTTCTGTGCGGCGATCGGGGCATGTCCGGGTAGGTCACTTTCAGCTCTGCCAAGGCCTGGCTTTGACCATGGATATACAATCTGTTGCACCATATGGGGGTTTCCTAAAATAGGGGGCACCAAAATATGGATGGTTTATAAGGGAAACTATTATTAAAATGGATGATTTTGGGGTGCCCCCATTTATGGAATTAAATGGAGCTTTGATTAGAGGATTTTTAATGGCTGGGATGATCATATATCTATATATATATGTGTGTGTGTATATGGCAATAAATGGCAATAAATGGAGGTTTCGGTCGCTGGGAAAATCATCCAACTGTTAAAACATGGCTGGTGGCTGAAAACAGTCACCGCTTTCTCTGCGGGATGATCTTCCTAGCACCAGCAAGCCATGGTGGCTTACTGCAGATCTAAATGGGTATATAATAATATGTATATCTATATATAGTAGGTATATATAACTATGGGATGATCCCATCTCTAAAGGGATAAAATAACTGTACATAAGTATGAATCATGGCTAGCGATGCCATTTTTTCCACGGCTCCAATCCCAGTTCTCCCACCAGCCTTGAGCGCATTTTGCAGCTTCTGAAAGACTTGTGGCAGTTGACCTGGATGCCGCGGCCCCGTATACAACAGGCAACTGGTGTGATGTTGGGATACACAGGATATATGATAAATGGATATAAATGGTTACGTAACCGGGGTATGCAGCTCACTAGCATAATATTTAATATGATCTACATTTGGTTGTATTAGTTACTAGTTGGCTTGGAAACACCTCCAGCTGTTCAAGTACGCAGTCAGGGGTGGGTAGATGGCCATGGTGCATTCATGGACGCACGTGATAGCCCTTAGCACGATGTTGTTAGAAGAGGTAAAATCTACTGTGTTTCGTGGAACAATATGGAATGGGCACCATGGTGTAGAAGTTGTGGATGTTTTACTGAGGTTTCAAGGGCTCCCGAAAACTACGTGAATGGCTTGAGTGACAGAACAGCCACCACAGCCAGAGGTCATCAGCTGTTTTTTGTCCAAAGCTTCATCGATCCAATGATTTTTTGTCATCTGTCCCAGATCTTTCCATGGTATTTGTTCATTGTTTTGTTGAAAACGATATCATCATCATTTGTGAGAGGTTCCGAACACAATCGTTGTAAAATTGGTTGAACTTCTGAACTTTGTTCAGAACCGACATGGCAAATCATGGCTGGCCGCCAAAGCCACTGAAATATCAACTGTTCAGCCAGACGTGACAGACGAATCTTTGCTGAAATCCTGGGGATATTGGCTGGGAACGACCAACAAAACAATAACCACTAACAACCATTCCAAGAGAATACCATTTACAGTATCTGCATGTATCTGTGTATCTGCACTTTTGCCACTAAACTTTACTCTATTCAAAGTTGTTGGTGGCTTCAAACAATAGAAATATATATATATATATATATATTGTTGGCATGGCAAAAAAAAGAAACTGACTTTGAATCCTTATTCTTACCAGGAAAACCACGAAAGAATTCACACATTGGCGATGAACATCGACCATTTTTTCTGGTGAATGCCTCCCCATTTTGAATGGTGATCGAGTATCTCCTAGCTTTCGCATTTTGAAGGGGGACATCGAAATCGCACCTTCCCGTGGAGACTCCGCTCCCGAAGCAGCGCGTTCTGCCTGGAGACCCAATAAAGGGACCAGTGAAGCAGCCATTTGCTGGTGACTTAAGCATCAAATCCATCAACAAGCATGATTTAACCATCAGAAATAGTGATTTACCCATCACATGATTTAACCATGAAAGTTGAAATTTAACAAATGAAAGAGGCAAAATAAGGTATACGGGTTTGTCCAAAAATGGAAGAAATAAGCAATTTATATCAATTTATGACCATTTTGGTGGGAAACTTATGATGCACCATCAAGCGTAGAGGGTTTCACCAGCAAAAAGTTGGAAGTAGTCATTTCTTGGATTTGAGTAAGGAACCTCCCAATTGTGGTGGATTTCCCATTGCGAATGCCAACATGTCACCGACTAATTTAAACAGACACAGGATTATATAACCTATGTAGATAAATATAGATAATCCATAGATAAACTCAAGTATGAAAGATATCACGCTTCAATATGAAGTATAATAACAATGAAGGCTACTAAACTCCAAATATAATACTACAGTTGTAGATAGACTCTAATTTGAAGTGCGGAGTGTACTCCCAACACTATAAACACTCTACAAAACTCTATGCTACTAAACACTTATAATTATGATACAACTATTACAAAAACCGTAATACCATATATATATACATATACATATTATCAAAAGTGTGGAAATACAATCTATACATACTGTTTTGTAAAACCACTAGAGCCAAACTATATAGTAGTACACTTATAATACTAGTATCCTATTTCTATTTCTATAAATATGAATATTAATATGTATATATATATAATACTTATCTATTTCCATATATATATATAACTATATACAGGATGGGCGTCACGCCTGGCTTTCCAGCGTCCCAAGCTGCTTCTGCACAGCGCTCAATGCTGCGCCCAAGGAGTGCGGTGGCTCAGGCGGCGTTTTACACACCTGCCGGTGACAGGGGACGGGGTGGCCAGGGTTACTTAGTGGCTCATCCCAAAAGGTTTTTGTGGGTTATATCTCAGATTTGTTGGGATGAGTAGGATTAATCCACTCAAAAAACTGAGATATAAGCCACAAAAAGGATTCGTGACTAAGTGGGATGAGCTACGAAGCATTCATATCGTTATTAAAGGCTGTAACTGTGAGATTCCAAGCTCCAAAAGTTCGGGATAGGCCCCTACAACTTTTGCTAAAGGACCCATGCAAGTGGAACTGCACCAAAAGGAATGGTTCAAGATGGGTTGGGGTTGGTTAAAAAAAAAATCTTCATCCCATCTTGGGACATTTCTGGTACGACTGGATGGTTTTTGGCGGATGTTCGCTTCGTGGTTTCATAAGACCGGACAAAACAGGAGGCTTTCCCAAGATATTCACATCATTCCTGGGATGACCATGTGTTAAGAATAGGTCCAGGTTTTAGTCTGTTTGTCAGAAACCCCAAAGTGCCGTAAAATTCAGAGGTAAGACGGTATCCCAAGTCGGCAACCAATGAACTTTACCCTGGTAATTCAAACTGGCAATGGGAAATGACTATGACTATTCCTGATTTTGATAGGCGATGTGCTTCAGGAATCTGTTCGTTTTAAGGATTTTAAGGTCCCACCAGTGGGAGTTATCACGTTTGCGGGATGGAATCGTAGCATTCATATTGTTGAATATTGTGATCGTTCTATGTGTACATACTAATTATGTATAATAATAAATGTACATAAATAAATATATATATATATATGTCCAGTTTAACCCAGCTTTCTTCCAAGTTACCAACATATAGTGCGTATATATATATACATACACACACATATACACACACACATATATATATAGATATCGAATGGATGGATAGATAAATAGGTAGATAGAGGATAATTAGATAGATAGATAGATAGGTAGATAGATAGATAGATAGATAGAGAGATAGATAGATAGATAGATAGAAAGATAGATAGATAGATAGAAAGATAGATAGATAGACAGACAGATTGATAGAAAGATAGATAGATAGAAAGAAAGAAAGGTAGATAGATAGTTAGGAAGAAAGATAGATAGATAATGATAGATAGATAGAAAGAAAGATAGATAGATAGACAGACAGACAGACAGATAGATAGACTGATAGCCCATTTAAATCATATATCAAGGTGGTAAAATCCCACTTGAACCTTTTATAGATCATTTGTCTGACTTTTTCTGTTTCTTCATTGTTCCTTGCGGTCCTTGCGGCCTTGATAAACTCAGCAGCTGCTCGGATCTGGGCGCAACTTCTGGCGATTGGAACCACCTGGCGATGGGAAATTCATGGCATTTTTGTAGGGGATCTGAATATATTATTGTATTGTTTGGACTGCTATGAATTATTGCTATTATTACTGAAAATAATGAATTTCTGATGTATTTTATACCAAAATACGTATGGATTGTGGAGTTATTCAATAGTCTGAATATATTCAGATTTGGTTGTGGGATATTTTGAATACAACCGGCAATAAAACTGATCGTTCGCCTAGTTATAAAGCAATTTTCTGGGATGGGCTAATTTGAGAATAAGATTGGTATTCTGTTTGTCACTACTATTTAGATCTAATTAGTACTATCATTATTATCTATTCTCATTATCTATTATTATTGTTGATTATTTTCTCTTATGATATAATACTTTTTTTTAAACATAATTTAGTGTTATCTATTACTAATCAAATGGTACAATTGTCAATGGATTGTTTATTGGAAAATGCAGGAACTCAACCATAGTCCATAGGAACAGCCATGTTTTCCTCTCGGTTTTCCCTGAAACCATATCAGTGTAGGATCCTACTAACTATTCATTCTCGATTGCTATTACCATTACCATTGCCATTACCTTCGCTACTGTTATTACTATTGCTACTATCTATCATTATTACTGTTACAATAATGATTAATAATGATTTATAATGATTAATATGTCGACTAGTGATAGATACCATTACTATTACCATTGCTACCACCCCAGTCCGACCCGCCTCCGCGAGCCACTGCCTTCGCGGGTCTGCCGCCTCGCGCCACGCCACTAGCCGCGCCAGCGCGCGGCTGGCGGCCTATGGCGCGGGGATTTCATGAAAATCATGGGATTTTCAGCGCCTCAACCAGGAAAGCATGGGATTTCGCATGATTTAATGGGATTCAATGCTAATGTCATGGAGTTTCATGGGAATTTCATCTGGATTCAATGGGATATAACTCACAGAAATGAAAGTCTAAACAACAGAATTGGTGGGAAATGCTGGTTTAACCAACAGAATGTTGGTTTAATAAAATAGGATTGACTCTTTTTGATCGCGTGCTAATTGAATTACTCACATTTGATGATGTGTTTAACGGTAGTTTCTGCAAAAACATGGGATAACCATTGAATCACTATTTGTCAATAGACACAATTAGCATTAGTGACATTTCATCACGATGAAAATCATAATCACGCTTGAGAACGGGATCATTTGCAATTTATGACACCTCTTGTATCATGAACCCCGGATTACTTAATCGTTTGATGGAAAGTAGGATCAGCTGGCTAATCGTCCATCTGTTTGTTTGCATCAAATGATTTGTCATTGACGGAAACAATACTGATCTATAATCCGTTGACCAAAAATTGATCAATCACTTGATAACTGACAATATTTATTGACGATATATGTCAATGAGTAGTCCATTGATTCAGGAAATCGATAATCTATTGCTATTGAAATTAAATGAACTGCCTAAACATGACAAAAATTGAAGGAACTTGATCACTGGTGGATTAAGCTTAGTCATATCCATTCACCAAAATGACCAACTTTACTTCTGGATCACCATTTGACGCAAGCATTTGACATCAACGAACCTGGATCTTGATTTTGCCTGAGGAACAAACAAACAGAAATATTATTCCCCAGTGTTAGTGGATTTCCCATTGGGAGCACAAAATCATCTCCAGCAAATTCAGGTTTTCTATGATTCTATGGTTGACCATTATAACTGTTTCTTAGATCATCACATGTTAAGCCATGAAAACAGAGGTATTTTAATTTTAAACAGTTTGTTAGTACATATTGAACATATAGAAGTTATTTATATAAGCAGTTGGTTAATACTAATATTTAACATTAAACTAAGTGTTGCTAGTACATATTTGACATAAATTAACCAAATTTCATGTTGTGTACACTGAATGACCCTGCCCACCTCCATGGAATCGAAAAAGACGCGCCCAATATATAGATAGAGTCATCCAGAGATCGAATATGGACGTTCAAACAACCCATATATTGGTGTATTAATTATATATGTATATATATGTGTATATATATATGTAAATATATATATATGTATATATATATGTGTGTATATATATATATATGTATATATATATATATATGTGTATATATGTATATGTATATATATATATGTGTGTATATATATATGTATATATATACACACTCCATTGCAGTGACAATTTTTCTTGGAATTTCTCCATGACGAACTTCCCACGGCACGCGCCTCACCAGAATCCTCAGCTTCCGCACGAAGTTGAGCTGCTAGGGTGCCCGCCTGGTGCCATGATTTTCCATAGATGTGCCAAAGTTACATGTGTAGATCTTGTATATATGTATGTATATATATATATGTATATGTATATGTATATGTATATATAGTTACATGTAATTATATCTATGTATATGTGTGGTTTCCTTGGAAAAACATGGAGGTGTAACTATTAGGAATGGGTGTTGCAATGATTGCCAGTGGGGATACAGCTAACCACCATTAACCACCAATGGGTCAAGTTACACAGGTCTCATTTGGCATCGTCATTGGGATTCCGTACATTGGGATACAATAGCCTACAACAAATATCAAGCCCTATTCATGGCACCCAAGCGTTGGGGATATTATGGGATATTGAGTTGAACCGGGATGGAATCCCAATGAATACTGGATAGGACTGATGTGGCACAAATCAAACGTCCGAAGTTGTCGCGACCATACCAGATATGGTTGATCCATGTTGATACCAGATCCACCAGATATCAAATTCTGACCCGCCTGAACCGTAAAAGATCAATTCCCGGATGCGAGCCCATGAGAGGGGAAAACTCGCCCATCAAACATATGGATGTATGGTTAAAAAAACGAGATGAATGAATCTATCTTTGGTAGGTCATGATTTCGAATCAATGGCTGCCAGAATCCCAGTTAATGACAGAATGCCAATTAATGACAGAATCCGAAAAAAACCGGCTATATTGCTCTCAAGTTTCAGGATTTTTGAAATTTCCAAATACATTAAATCTATTGTCTACGTTCAAGTCAGTAACAAAAGCCGCAAGAGTGGAGGAGCCCTAAGGCCAAAATCCGGAAGTAGTGGGACCTTGTTGTCACCAATCCGCGGGTCACATGAAAGCATGTAAAAAATACAGTGTTTCAGATTGTTTCAGCCGAAAACTAAATAGAACAACAGTTTCAATCGCATTTGAACTCCTCATTCCCCATCAAATAGCAATGTTTAACTTTGTTTGTCTACTGTATCATGTGGTTGGGAGGTTCTCAATTCGTATCTCCAACTGGCTCCCAATGAAACACCACTGGATAGCTGATCCATATCATATCATCATATCATGATATTCCCATCAAATGTTGGTTTATACCTCCATTTTCCATGATATCCTCATTTTTATAAATCCCCAGGCTCACCCATATTCCATTACATATAAAATCAAGTTGGATAGTTATATCCCATTGTATAGATAATTATGTAATTAATGATTTTTCCTTCCCATGTTACTGTGTTGGGATTACTCATATAGGATTATCAACTGTCATGGGATTCTAGTGTAAATCCCATGACGCTTAATTATAACCAAGTCCAGAGACTAATAAACTATAAATGGGATGTAATATATATATATATATACACACACGTAGATGATGGATATATTCCCACCACTATCCACTTCTGTATTCTGAAAGCTTCCCCAAGAGGCTTCCTGGCACGGGCCTCAAATTTCGCTCTTGCTTCCATGTCAGCGTGAAGGCTTTGCACCTCCGACCTGACAAAATGGAAGCGGACTAATTGGATGACCTACCCGCGTATATTTGCATGTATCTATTTAATACCAGTATGTATGTATGTATGTATATATATATATATAAAATACGGTAACTACATTTATGTAAATATACGGTAACTTTTAAATATATGGGGCCTCGCGGTCTGGCCCGCCCTCCACGTATCTAAATGTTGTTACCGTATATATATATACTATGTAAAATACATGATCTTTTTCTTTTGAAACAATTCTTCGCGAAACATTTCGAATCTTTCGTAACTGTGGTTTTAGCTTTTGCGAGACATGATACTTTAACACCCCTTCATAAGGTAACTGGGGAGGTCTTGGCGGTTGCTCAATTGGTTTTCTGAATCTGATGACGATGACGATGACGATGATGATGATGATGAGGATGACGAGGATGATGAGGAAGATGAGGAGGAAGAGGAATGAATACTGATAGGTGGTGAAAGATGAGGAGAGATGATAGATTAGAGGTGATAGGTGATAGGATATGGGAATGAGGATGGCGGAATTTGCGGTGTCAAAAGTATCCAAAGATTTCCAAACCACAAAACCTCCCTATTCAATTTCTTGTCCCCCCACTCTTCCAGCCTTTCTTCCCATTCAGTTATGTGTCATTTTCTTGATCCCCCGAATGGATGCTTCGTTTTCCAAAATCGACCTCGGGTTGCATCCCTTGCCACCAGAGGACTCCAAGGCTTCTCGAAATTGGAGCTCTTGCTCTTCCCCGCGTTCCTGCTTCTGCGCCACCTCCACCACGTGAAACGCGTGAAACACGTGAAACGCGATTACCCGATGGAGGTGTCGAGCCAGCTTGAGCTTCGAATTGGAGGGATGGAACTGATACAACTTAATTATATATATATATATGTATAATCAGATTGAGAAATATAAACATTGGATGAGGGGTTGTTACTGTATTTGTATAATGAGCATTCAACCACACAGGTCAAACATGGCGGCACCTTTTCGCTGGGCGTGAAATCTTTGAGGTCCTCTTCAGCGTCACCTGAGCGGCACATTTGGAGCCCCAACAAAAACCAATCAAAAATTGCCCAAAATTGCAAAGCAATGATAAACCATGGGCTTTAGGCATCTTTAGGTTCTGTTTTCAGAGAAACCCATTTTCAAACCTCCCAAAAATCATGGGTTTGGGGCCTTGCTCCAACAACGGTCACCAAAGATGACCTTTTTTTGGGGGGTCCATTCTGATTTGAGCCATACGCGGATGAGAATCGCCTAAAGTCGCGGTGACAAAGCTATTTGTTACAATTTGCTCATCTTACTCATCATGAAAAAAGTTAGACACCTTCTGAACCGGCATTTTTTACACGTTTACATGCACCTACTTAATCAATAGTCTAGTCAGTGTAAGTTACCCATGAAACAACATTCAAAGTGACATGTTATACCTTTATGACTGGGTTTAATTAAAATGTTTAAGTCCACTTAATATTCCAAGTGTTTGTCCGTGTTAACTGCTGATATTCTAGTTTCCCAAACATGTGTATATTTTATTTCTTTAGTACTTTAATTAACTATAGATCCACTCATGTCCCAATCAAATCCATCTAGTTAATTCCATGATATCCCCATTTCTCCACATGAATTTCATGTCCACACCAGTTCAAACTTCTTGCCAAATGGACTTGAATTCCAGATGAGGGGCCGAAGAGCACCTTTCCCTTGCTGTCATTCTCAGCCTTCTGTGCGCGCGACCTCACCATGGATTTGATGCCCCCAATCCAACGGTTTCCCTACATTTCCTTGCAAATGTTCCCCTTCAATCAAAAACATATCACACGATTGAAAATGCACCGAACATGTTGTTGGTTATATCATGTTCTATCCCTCAAAGGTCCTGTCTGAAGCTTGGTTTCATACGTTTATTTTTGGCACAAAACCCGTTTTGGACCGATCAACCCACTATTGTTGATGAAGATCCTATGCTCCATGTTCATGTCTCAATTCTGGTGAATGATACCCAAAAAAGACTTACATTATTCTACATTGTTTATTGGTTAGGAGATGCATGCCAACCATAAACCAACTACATGTCAAAATGGATCAAACTATAGACACGTTCAACCATGTATACCCATTATAGCCAACACAATGTTGCAATTATCACTAGAAACTGCTATATCATTGCATTGCTATGCGTTGCTTAGCGAAGTGGGTTTATAACCTCAAAATCTTGGTTTAGACTGTTATATTGTAAACCAACACACATTTCACTCAAGGCACCACCTTGTGATATTAAATAGTAGGCTATATGCAGATACAGATACAATAGGAATACGGTATAAATGTCTGAATATTGTTCAATCCCCATCATTGTCGGATAAATATTCCCATTTTAGTTGATTTTAGTTTATTTAACCTACATACCGTGGATGGAAGAAATCCTGCACCAGCTGGTAGATGGTTTATCCAATGGTTTCCAGCTGGTGCAGGATTTCTTGCAGCAGTATCTTGGATATATCCTACAGGATGGTGCCCCCCAGGTATGGTCGTTGGTTTATAAACTCCATGAATACTAGTTCATTATATCTACTATAATAAACCAAAGAATTCAGCCACTTGTATCTCAACTGAACGCTATCTTCAGGGCCCCATCCTGTAAGTATTCATTGGTAAGATATCCAAAATTTGGCTGAAGATTGTCCATGAAAACTCCGCTCAGAGTTCGGCTCGAGCGCACGGAGAGTATGCTGAAGGATGCCCTGGCTCTTCCTGACTTTTTCGTGGCCACCCAAAAAATGTAGGTGTTACCAGAAAAAAAACGGTTAGTCAATTTAATCAAGAAAAATGGCGGTTTTACTGCAAAAACAATGGGGGTTTCACCAGATACCAATCCAACCAGGGGGATTTAGCAGCTGGGACCTGGGAAAGTGGAACTTGGGGGACCTGGGGTGTACCTGGAACTGTTGAGACATTTCACACTTTGTATCGGACACATTATATATGTATACACATCATATATATGTGTATATACCTAGACAAACTATGAGAATTCACCAATCTGACATATCTGTGAGGTAATTTCTGGAGGGCTACCCAATCCTAGCCATCGACGTCGCAGTGAAGTAGATTCTATCCAGAACATGTATTTTTATATAATTATGTATATATATATGTAGAGCAAATTAAATCTAAGGGCAAATCCGAAATTTTGCATGTGATAATATCCAATACACGTGGAATCACTGGCATGAATAATCCTTTTACGCCTTGCAGATTCGCACCTGCTGGTTGTAATCCAAAATTATACAATATGTTCTCATATCTAGAATCTAGTTTGTCAAACATACCCTATTTAAAAGAACAACTCCCACTCTTTTTCTGGCGACATCCCCGTTACCTGCACCCGAGACCGGTGAACGGTGGCTGGGACCCGAGACCGGTTGGCCGTTCCGCTTACTTCAAGGTCCTGGAAAGGTCATCATGCCAGAGCTCCGATGAACCCACAACACGACGAGACATGGGTGTGAAAATGGTGTATGCCCCAAAAAACGATAAAAAACGGCTATCTTTTAATGGGGAAAAAAGGGGAACATGATTGAAATGCCCAATGACTTTAGGGGTACAAGAAATTTCAGACGCCACAGCATCAATTCTTGATGAGGAAAAGGAAAGTCTATCATTTGTTTCCTTGATTTCATTTCACGTGCAAACCACTGTCGATCTTCACCTGCAGAACTTACCCCCAATAACGCTCCTTCAACTCATGCTGGAGCTCTTTCACATTGGCAAAGACCTTCTTGTAGCAAGCGATTTTTGGCCTTGGCAATTCGCAGCTGAACTCAGCCATTCGGCATCATTCGATGGATTCGCTGGCATTAGGAATCTTGGCTGGTAAAATTTAGATCTTGAAATCATGGCATGGCCGATATACTTGTTTGCAACTAAAGATTCCAATAATAGGTTGTGATATTTTCCAATTTCTTGGTCATAACCTTATAAAAATCTATAATCATAAACCAACCACCATTTACCAGTCCTATCGACTTATATCCCTATGTATTAAATGACTATAATAATCATCAACCAACAGGGCTATTTAGATCGAAGCCACTGCTCATGTCTCTGCCGCTACCTGTGGTTTCGATGCTACTCCATGTTGAACCCATATTCATATTGGTGCTGTGGTCAAAAGTCGGATTACAAACCCATAATGGGGCATGGTCATCAATCCATTCTCAAAGGGATGGAGATATATATATATATGATATATGTATATATATATGTGATATATGTGATGTGTATGTATGCGTCTATTTATTGTATTATATATATTATACATACATACATTACATTACATTACGTTATGTTACGTTACATTACATACAATATGTTTGGGTTCCCATTCTGAGATGGATGACCATACCTTTCATAGATTTTTCCATGTCTTGACCATGGCACTGTCATGAAATCCACCTGTGAAATTCCGTGTCTCGCTGGGGAAAGCACTTGTTCTTGTCAACCAGACCAGCTTCCAGGCGTTCCTACCAGCTGGTTGAGGGCTGGATGACCCGAAAAATGATGAACAGTGATATCATCTGGTAGGGAACCATATATGCAGATGCACATATATATATACACATACACATACATACACACATGACATGACATGACATGACATGACATGACATGACATGACATGACATGACATGACATACATTAATATATATATATATATATATGCAGTGTATATATATATATATATATATATGTAAAAAATATGTATATACCCTCCAGTACCTAGCAATGGAAAATGATGGAACATCTGGCAGTTTCACACTTTGTGAGCCATGGCATGGCCCATGAAAAGTTCCATGCGTGTCCATGACTTATCCGAGGGCCCGGAAAACCTGGGTGTTGAAGTCACTGAAGCAGCTTGCCTTACCTATTTTAAATGATGATTTTCCATGTGTTACCAGTATACCCTCCATTCATCAAACATGGTTTGCTGTTTCACATCCCCCAGCCATAGTTCGATGACTTCCCCAGCGAACTAAACCTCCATGGTTCGGGATTTCCCAGCCACGTTTGAGGACACCGCCACGCGGGCCCACAACGGAGCTATGTTTTCAAGTCCCTGCGCGGCACCTTCTCAATCTGGGTGCAGATAGCGATCTTGTTCAAAGCCACCTAAAAACAGTTGGGTTTCACCAGAAATGCTGGATTTACCGCCCCAATCTATGGCAATTTTCATGGGAAAACGAAGGTTTAAACCATTGGATTTGGGGGTAACATATTTTCAGACAAACCCATGTTATTAGAATATTCAAAATCATTTCACCAGCGAAAATAGAAATTCAAGCAATAGGGGAAAATGGCGTCCTCTTCGGCCAGGCCAATTGCCAGATGCAGTTGATTGATTTCAATCCAAGACAGGGACGGCCACAAATTCTGTTTAAACATTTATACGTGGGGGTAGTCTCCAGCATCTCCAGCAATTGAAAGTTCAAATCCCAAAAGACGGCATCAAGAGGCGTCCCAAGTATGGGCAAAGTTACCCTTCGTTAATCTAACATCGGGACAATGGCCCATCTATGGTTTACCTATTAAACATGGTGACTTTCCATATGGAACAAAGTACCAGAGGGTAGAAAGCCTGGAAAGTTCCCCAATTGGCAAACAGTGGAAGTGGTTCAAGGGCTCCAGGTGGGCTCACCCAGGTGAATCTGCTGAATCCGCTGTCTTTTTTTCGACGCTATGTGCGAAGGCAGAACGTGTAGAGCATGCCGTTCTGCGGTGTCCACGCCTCAAAGTTCAGATGTCAAATGGCGAAAACTGCAGAAAAATTGCATTGGATTAGAACGGTCCTGGAAACGATGGATTTGCTATTGGGATCTTTCCTGTCCGCATGTCTTCTGCAGAAGTGTGAACTGAGAGTAGATTGACTACTGAAAATTTGGGACTGGCCGGGGGTTTGGGTGAAAATGTAAGATCCGTGTGTTCAAAACCCTCTGTATCCCTTGATACTGCCTGGTTCAGAACAAGATTCTCATGAATGGATAAAAACAATCTCTAATATATTGGGTAGTATAATCCCTGAGCCAATCATCAACCAAATATGGTTTAGCAGTTAGATACATACATACATGCATATATATATATATACATATATATATACATATATATAGATGTATATCCACTTATGTTCATTGCGGTTTGACCTCTATAAATTCCCGCATAATCATATGATAAGTGATATAACTGAATAATGATGGTGTTTGATACAATTTGATATATATATATATGTATATATGGTACCCTGCCAAGATCTGCCTTTCAAACAAATTTAGTGGTATTTACAGTGTTTTTCTTAACATTTTGAACTCTAAAACTTGGAGCGTTTTTTGGTGATCAAAAATTGCAAAAAGTTGCAAGTTTGTTCCCATCCCGCCCTTCCCTAAGCACATCGAATTCAAGATTCAAGATTCAAGATCCCCAAAATTCTTCTTGAATCCGAAGGCCTTCAGCCTTGAATCTTGAATCCAAAGAGGTTGGATTGAAAAAACATCTGAGCCTTGAATCTTGAATCTTGAGTCCAATACTTAGAGTCACCAGAAATTGCCGTTTCTTGCAATTTCTTGCAAATGACCGGCCGGCCTGTCTGCGAAGGACATTCCTCAAATAAACGTGCTTATCCTGTAAAAGAAAATTCTAAAGCCATTATTTGTTCTTTGCTTTCCAAGCAAATCAATCAACTTTGACAAAAATAACGAAACACAGAAAAATCAATGCAATAAAGGTAATTAGATTCATCAAAAAAAAGAAAATAAATTGAAAAAGAACCTCCTGCAATCTTAAACAGTAATTGCTTTGGCAAACAAGAAGAAAGAATAAACAATAAGGAGTAAACAAGCATGAGCTCATCCGATAGCAATACTTCTCTATCTGCAGATCAACCAAAACCTTCCCAACAAAATGTATTCGAAAGGGTTGCAGATAGATCGGCAAAGAAAACTTTCTTAAAAAAACATGGCCGCAATTTATGTTTAGAAAGAAGGTAATAGACTACTGTAAAAACCATGAAATGCTATCAAAGTTCACATCACAAAACGGTATAATATCATCATTCAAAAATACAAACGAATCAATCTGAAAAAACAGATTCAAGATAAAACATGATTAACCTAAAACTAGATCCTCAGAGCTAAAAGAACAAATAAGAATCTTTCGAAGTAAAAATACATATTCACCCAATGCTAGAAACTCCTATAATACCTTCAACAATATCACAAAATTAAGAACTATAAAAAAGTAAGGCAATTTAAAATATGACAAATATATTAAAAACTGATCTAGTTTTTTGCTTTTACTTATTCATTTATTATCATCAAAATCATTTATGATCAACAAAAAATATCTAACCCAAGCACTCCTGGATTTAAAGCAATGAAATTACAAGATCATCTACATTATACAGATTTTAAAAATGAATTATTACAGCGAAAAAATATCAACTGTTCTACAAAAAAAGATTGTAGATGCTGAAGAAAAAGCTAATGGAAATAACGTAGATCCACAAGAACAAAAAAGACTATACCCTGTTGTAAAAACAGTTAACAAAATGTCAATCCATCTATTCCCCTAATCATATGGCTGCAAATCGTAAAGATTATGTGAAAATACCAAATCTTGAAGAACATAGTGAAAAAGCAGACTTGCAAGAATCAGATCATAGATATTGAATTCGTGTTAATATATTAAAACACCTGAAAACAAAAAAAACGTTAAATACAATGAAATAGATACGTCAAATATTTCTGTTGCAGTGCTATGCTGCAGCTACATATGTGGGAAGGATGTGTACAGGCGCATGCGCCCAAGATACTTTCCTGATGCAGTGCTACAATAGGTGATAAGATAAGAAGGAAGACATGGCATTCAGGAACATATATGCTACACAAAATGTAGGTCTTGGGGGGTTGCAGATATATATATATGATAATGACACCCCTACAAAACCACTTATTATAATCCCATACAATCATCAACCAACAGTGGTTTTGAACAGTGCTCACATATGCTGCATTTCTTCAAACGAGTTTCGGCCCCCCCCCATGCCTTACCGGTCATCTCCCTGCTTTGGTAGAAGCCATTGGGAAGTTTGGCATATTCAAAGAGCTCAAAACCTCCGACAGATTTTGGGTACCAAGGGCGAGGATCCTCAAGCACACTTGGGATCAAGCGATTTGATTTGTATTGAATATGGTTCTATTACGTTCTATTATGTTTAAATATGTGCTCAGCTGCGGTAGATTGGGAGAGATTGGGAGTGTACTTTTGGGACAAACACAGCCATATCATTTCAGCATATGTCAGCCGCCTTTTGGCCCTTCTGGTTCTGCTTTGCATCTGGTGCGATGTAAGTTTCAAGGCTTTTTCATCCAGGGTCCCCAGCCAAACACAAGCATGACCACAACTACCAAAATCATCATCATCATCATCATCAGCATCAAAGTCACCGTCACCCCCCACCCCCACCCCCACCACCATCATCATCATCGTGACCATCATCATCATCATCATCATCATCATCATCATCGTCATCGTCATCGTCATCGTCATCCTCATCATCATCATCCTCATCATCATCATGATCATCCTCATCCTCATCATCATCATCATGATCATGATCATGATCATCATCATCATCATCGTCATCGTCATCGTCATCATCATCATCATCAACATCATCATCATCATCAGCTGGGCACACTACAACTGGTGTGGGAAATATGTACTGTCTGTGTTGAGGATGGTATTTATCGTATACTGGTAATATCTGGTAATTTGTTGCACTTTACTATGGTATAGCTGGCCCAGTGAAATTTCGATGATTTGCCAGAGCCATCCCAGCCTGGTTGGCTGAGAATCACACTAAAAACTCCAAACATGACAAATACAAAAATCTTGGTGACCCCCAAACGAATCACAAATCATCACTTAACTCTAGAATGACATAATTTAGACTCTCCAAAGCATACCCCAACAAAACTCCTTCAACACTTTTTGGCGCCTTCTTTGCCCAACTTTTGGCCGTCCCTTCGCCCGCCTTCCTCTTGTGCCATACACGCCACGTCCCATTCCGCGTACTGCATGCCCAACATCAGCAGCTCCACACGGCCCAGCGGGGCCAAGAGACCTCAACGGACCGTGCCACGGACGCCCGGTGAAGAGTTTAAGTTTGTTGATGAAAAACCTCCATTAACGATGGGTATATGTCAATATAATAGTCAATATATGTATCATAAACATAAACATTCATAAACACCATATTTTTTTGCTATCAGTTGGTTACAAACCGCATGAACTTCAGTATTGTTCATGTATAATAAACCGTGATATATTGGAGTTGTGTCCACCAACTTAGCGATTCCAAACAGGGGCAACCACCTTGAATGACCAGAGTGGGTGATGATCTGATAGTCATCTGATCTGATCATTTGGGATTGGGAATGATAGTTATATCACAGTGGGAACAAGGGAATTGGGAATGATCATGTTGAGATACCTTGGGGGATTGAGATGATAATCTGAGAATCTGATCATCCGCCTCTGACAATTCTGACATCTAATGATTCCCCTTAGGGTAATCAACATCTAATCATGGGTTTAATGCTGATATCTAATTGATCATTCTTGGGATTTGTACCCTGACATCTGATAATCATCCACCTCAGGATCATCATCCCGTAAAACGCCCCAGTGGGATGATTTCATCTGATCCTCTGGGACCTGGGAATGCTTTGTGTTGAAAAAAATCGACTGATGAAAGTCAATGAAAGTTGTAAAAGGTACAGTACACCATATCACCACCGGAAAGGATGGGCCATGAAAAAAACATCGGAAAGTACTCTACCATGGCCAATACCCCCTGAGCTTTTCGAACTATGTCAGCTATGTTCATGCCAGGTCTGCTAGGTCGGCCTCGCCTGCTTCCAGCACGCTGCGGAAGAACTTTCGGATCAGCAAAGAGTTCCTGCAAGCAGCGAGGTACAACCAAGTGATTCATGAGCCTCACTGAAAAAATGTGGAGTAAAACATGTGGTAAAACCCATTATACTACAATATCTAAGGGGGGGATGGATGTCCCTCAAAGGAAGCTGTCATGGCTCCTTGAGTTGATCATCCAATTATGCACTGAAACCATTCATTCTCAGTGTCAATACCCTTTCGTAAACTAACAGTTTGCTATTGAAAATGGCCATAGAAATATATAGTTGCTTTACCCATAAACAATGGTGGTTTTCAATGGTTTTTTGTATGTTTACCAAAGGGTGTATCACATGATATCACTATTGGCATCTTATTCAAGTATTGTGAAGGATCAACCCGAGTTGATCATGAAAATTGCTGATCCACTCACGTTAGATCACTGAAAAAACTGTTACCTTTCTTGACCACAAAGCATGCAATACAGATCATAAACCACTTATCGTCACCTTTTAGTCCATCTTATACATATGACATACAGTATGTTATACTATCAAATAGTAGATTACCATGATATAGCATGATTTAGAGATCCCTTACATTTATGTACATATATATATATATATATATACACTAGCTTCTTACCAACATTCATGTGCGCACATCTAAATGATTGGTACACGAAATATCAAAGTATATGCATAACTATGTAGGTAATGACATGCACAATGTATATTATATATATACATTATATATATATTACTAATTGTGAGATATTATGCATGCCCTTCCAAGAAGTTTTTTCCTTGCTTTGTTTTTCGATCTTTCTATGAAAACATAAGTGAAATATAAATAAGTATATAATATATAAATGTCATAGACATATACTGTTCATATACTAACCTGTCTTACCTTCTTGTTATCCAACATAGCCATGTATGGAGGATTTATGATAATAAACTTTTTAATCAAGGTGATTTTCAATAGCTACGTAGCAAATTACCAGAGAGTTGTGTGTATATAAGAGGATTATATAGGTATGATGTAGGTAAAAAACTCACAGACATCTCATAGACATGTCTCCCAAGGTTCCTGGGTTCCACGCTTCGTTTCAGCGATGCCCGGGGAAAGGCGAAGACCACCACATCGAAGGCACCATCCACGCCCTGTGACACCAAGGAGTTCAGGTCCGTGGCGTCCACGCTGTGGAGACAGATCCCTCAGCCACGAGGCCCACATATTGATCCATGGGAAATGCCATGATAATCAAAACGAGGGAAATGTGATGAAATGTGGATAATCAATAGCGACTTTTAATGTGTATCCCATGGGAAATGCCACTTTTTGATAATAACATCTTGGGGAAAGGGTTGCGGTCATGATACTGATCATGGGATTAATGTGGTTATCAATGGGAAAATTCACCCAAAAATGGTGTGTTTGTCTATCAACACCTCTTTTTCAGTGTGCTTCAGGGTGTTCAATGGGAAAGTCATCGCCAAGGGAAATCGGTAAAAAACTGAAGTTTTGAGCTGGAACAATCCCCAAACTAATATTGGCATGGTGAAAACGTATTGCACATAACATGGGGATCGACTGAAAAAGACGGGAGGAATGATAATAGAAATTCCAGTAATAACAATCATGAGAATAATAGGAAGAGTAATGATAGTAAAAGCGACAATGATGACAATAATAAGTAAGAATGAGAAAAACATAGAAAAACAATCACACATTTCTGAATTGTTGCTCACAAAATTGATGATACAAATCGGGCTTCACAAGGAAATAAGGGAGTACTCAACTGGGTATACTTATGATTCCACCTACCGAAGTTGGCAGACCCTGAATAATTCAGCCTGCAAGGAAAAATATTTTGGCAATTATCATCTTCTCAGTTGAAGAATGTGCCATGTTTCCCGCAAGTTCTTCCCTATTGAATACACTTCACAGATTCTTCACAATTAATTTAAGTGCCGTTCATGATTTTTATTGATTCTTCAGCCAGGGCCATCTTTGGCATCGACCTTTGGCCAGGATTCCTCCCAATTCCTGGATCGCCGCAAGATTTTTGAAGAGGGCACCACCCATGGAGGGCAAACTCTTCCTTCAGGGGCAAGTGAACTGTGACCCGTGGTGACCCCATGAGAATCAGCGAAATCCCAACAAGATATGCAACCCAAGTGAGTTCAAAAGCAGGTGAAATCCAAACCTCTGACTACAATTTTGTGAGGCCCTCTGCAAAATCCTATAATATGTATTAAATGACAATGACCATCATTCCAGAAAAGAAAAGCATTGCTGTGGCGCCTGGTATATTGAGCTCTCTCCCCGTCATCTGCAACATGGACCTCCGGCTCTGTTGGATCATGTTCTGCAAGATATGATGTGGCCTGAGGTCTTCGATGGACGAGTTGTTTTTGACACTTGGACACTCCAAAATTGAGTGGTGGATTTTTTTTGAATACTTTTCCAAGTATTGAATACTAAAATATGACCAAATAATACTTGGTCACATGAACCATATGGGAGTCTGACATATTTTGACCGCCAAAAAGAATCCAATCGACAAAAAAATGCTGTCAAGCGAGCCATACCAACCAACTGCAAAGTGCTTTGTAGTTTGACCAACGGAATCTGGGAATGCCCAAACCCCCTGGTTAAAGCAGCGTATCCCCACTAAACTTGCCATAAAAAGGTGTCCATCCACCATTTTTGCGAATTTTGGACGCCCCTAAATATCATCTTGATGGTTAAATCCTGCTATATCTGATGAGAGATATGTAAGTGTTATATCCGCATTGTGCCGGTATCTTTGGATTAAACTGACCAATACAATAAGACAAATCCCTATTTTTCATGTTTAACGCCCAATTTTGGTTCCTTAATTCCTAGATTTTTGAAACTTGTGCTGCGAAAGCCAAGTGTCAACAAGTTGCGTGGATAAACCAGCACTGTGTTGCACTTTCGCCTCGAGATGGGAATTGATTTCCGGGATTCCTTCGAATTTAACCAACAGATCATTTCGGATATACAAAAAATTGGATATTGAAAGGATTTTACCTGCCAAATTTGTGATTTAGCAGCACACAAAAAAAGATTTCACCAACGGATAGTGGGCTTTCATGTATATGGGTGTGCCCAAAACATATGATACCAGTGATACTCTAAGATGCGCATTCGCCATCTTAATTGTCTAGGAGAAATTTCATGGTCTATAAGGTTGACCCAGGATTCATCAACCCCAAATTCATGGCTGCTCATCTGGCGACTTTGGAAGGAAGGAGACTCTCCTGCTTGTAGATGGGGATACTCTGATATCCCAGGCACGATGCTCCGCGAGAAGCTGAAATCCTCCCAGGGGCTTGTTGGGGGATGATTTTTGGATACAGGCAGATCACCAAGAAAAATGGGTTTCATATGCTGTATACATCTATGTAACAAGTGTAACAGTTGGACATCTTCTGGCCATCGACAAGACCGGGTTTGCCACCCCCTGTTGGTCTTGTCCAACTACTACGCTAACTTAGAGCAGAACACAAATTGGTGATCACGGGACATTTTTTAATATTTATATATATATATATATAAATCCCCCGTGAATGTGCCCTAGACTGTGGCTGACTGCATTCTATAAAAAATCTGGTTTATAGAATGATTCTGAGGGTGTTTTTGTTTATAGAATGAATCTGAGGCATATTTATGGAATGGTCC
>Ga0126342_10005764_pt1 | contig 21750 bp, 14 predicted proteins | sample Cyp1metagenome_FD_92528 | JGI IMG/M metagenome (GOLD analysis project Ga0126342, IMG submission 92528) | Coral microbial communities from Lord Howe Island, Old Settlement Bay, Australia - Cyphastrea 1 metagenome | ecosystem: Host-associated > Invertebrates > Cnidaria > Coral ... | reverse complement strand
GCTGGTTTCTTGCTTGTGATAATGCATTTGCCAAAGTTTCTCGTCACACAGCTTGCCTGTTTCACCAGCAATCCCCGATTCTTTACCGGGGTCGGCGGCAGGGGCGGCAGCCCTTAAATATGGATTTGTACTTGATTTATGTTAGCAAAGTTGAATTACAACTTTAAATTTCTCTGTTTGATGGTCGATATGAATCTATAATGGTGAATGGTGACTAGACATGTTAACATATGTTAACATATGTTAACATATGTTGACATCATGGATTTCCATGGGGATTCAACCCCTCAAAAAGATGACCCTGCCAATGAAGGTTTTTTCGTGTGGATGAACCACCAGGCACTGTTCGTCGGAGTTCATTCATCACCCCCATGAGTGGAACCGCACCCCATTCCGTAAGCGAAACGACACAACTCAAGGATTAGGATCGTAGCAAAACAAAACCGGATTTCTGGGGAAATTGGGCTGTACCATGCTGTAGCAAAATACGAGATATGTCAATTTTATCAACGATGTACGTGAGGTTTTTTTGACAGGGACCCAGACATGTTGCTTTTCATGTACTAGTCGTAAACTATCCATGTTCTCTGGGGGTACACATTCTACCCGAATGGTGAAACAAATAGCTTGACCAACGATCAGTTGGGATGAGGTGGTCCCAGCAAATCTGTGAGATCTGGGCATCTATGGCATGTGTAGCTACTTCCCCAGGATCTCTTTTCCACCTGTAACTTGTAATGGGATTGTCATGAAGATTCGCTCTGAGCAGCAAGCAACAGAAGCATGGAATGTCCCTCTCTTGGACTTTGTCGGACAATTTGTCGACTAAGTCGCACGTTTATCACACGCATGAGTCCAAAATTTCATGTACTGTATATGTGAGATGTCTAGACTCTGTTGTCATAGGGTATTGTAGCGGAATTCACGCTCAATGCACGAGTCAAGTCGGAATTGACGAATGCGTAACCTCTCATAATCTAACCAGGTTTTCTGGAACTTCATGTCAGACTCTTGCCAAACACTGCAATAATCCAATATTGAAAGGTGCCAGCCTTAGGATATGGCCAAGGCAGGAAGGACCAGCAGCTTGCTTGACTGTCTCCCCACACAGCCCAAGAAAAAAACAAGTTGTGGCGTCATTCTCTTCTTCCACTGTTGATTATAAGTGGGTCTATAACATGGATTTGCTTAAGGAACCACCAAAAAATAAACAATATTCCCTATAGATTCCCCAAGTAGTGGATTTCCCATGGAAAAATAAAAAATCATCTTCAGCAAATCCAAGATAACACCCAATTAACTATTGGTTATATGTCTTCCATAGATCATAGTTAATCAGCTACAGTAACCTACTGTAGCTGTAAACCAACTATGGGGCACCAGATTTTGTACAACTGCTGCCGGGGGCAAATCTATGGCGACAAATGGCTGCTTCGATAATACCGTTAATTCTCATTGTGTTTTAAAAAAGCGAAACATATCCCGTGGGTCCTCTTTCATGTGCTTTGCTTAAAGTATTTCAAATGTGGATATGTGCATAAGCTAGTATGATATGATTCATATGATACATTATCTATACATGTGTAAGGGATATAGTTACTTGATTTCGTATCTTTGAGTATGTCACTATGAAACTATGCAAAAGTAGTTACTTATACATTTTCTATATTTTATATAAACCATTAATTTACCCTCTGGTTATTTAACATAGCCATGGAAAATGGCCCATTTATAGATGGTTTACCTATTAAAAATTGTGATTTTCCATGGCAAACTGTCAAATAACCAGAGGGTATATCATATAGTAACAAATTCCATCTGTCCATGTGGGCCCCCTGTGCCCCTCTACCAGAGCGACGCTAAGTTGAAGCTGCGACTGCCGCACGCGAGCCATCAAACACTCGGTGACGTCCTCGGTGACGTCCACAGCGTTTTGGGATGTGTCGATCTACCGGGGGTAAATAGCTGTGGAAATCGCCTGGGAAAATGGTGATTGATGGGGTTTTTCTTCGGGAAATCATGAGTATATCAGTATATCATTTCAGAATTTGTATGGGAATGGTAATCTTGGGGATATTATGGGGATTGACTCCCTGAACATGGGGATTGACCCCCAACAGATGCCACCAACAAAAAGGGCAAAATGAGGTTTCAACCATCAAATTTCAGGGTGTACCACGTTGATTTTAGGCACAGAAACAGATGCTGAATGTCATGCCAGAATAGGTCACCTAAAAAAAACAAACATGTAATAAATCATTTACTTGGCTCTGCATTAATGGATTGTTGTGACCCCTTTTATATACTTGGAGGGTTCCAGTGAACAAAGTGGATAGAGATATCACCAGAGCGGGATTATTGCCCAACTGACCATTGCAAGGTGGTGCCCCTGTTCGATAGCTAAGTTGTTTGAGAAAACTCTAGTTTCACTGGGACTCATAGACTCATAGTATATATATATATATCGATCTATCTACAGAAAATAACTGGACTCGTTATATACCTATAGAGCTATATATGACATGTCTATATGTTTTAACCCATATATAGTCATATAGATATATATATATATAGCTATATATCTATAGGTATATAGATATATCATATCTATATGTATCTATATACCTATAGAGCTATTTATATACCTTGGGTTGTAAAACCAACTTGTAGCTGCCATCGAAACTCCGAAACGGTGCCGGTTTTTCCATCAGGTGTCCCTGCGATTTCCGGTGCGTCGCCGGAAACGCCGCCGTAGTGGGCTTCGAGGATCACCAAACCATTGATGGCCTGGGAGTCTCACCATCAAACATATATATGATATACTGTATATATGTAAATGTATATATATATATAGTTGATAGTTAAAGTATAGTTGATGCATAGTTGATGTATAGTTTATGTATAGTGTACATATGTGTACATATATAATTCATATGTAGTGTCTATAGTTGATATACCCGCAACTGTGGTAGTCGTCACTTCGAAGGTGAGGCCCGACAAAATCGCTAGGCATCGCTAGGCCCACTGGCCTCAGCCTTGCAGTAAAAATAAGAACCTGAGTGAAAAAGTATGGTCCAGTATGGTTCGAATAGAAGGAGAAAGTATGGTCCGGGACCAATCTTCAGTATCTTGAGAAAGTATCTTGAGAAAGTATGGTCCAGGATGCTTCCAAAATGTTCCCCAGCCGAGCCGCTGGCCCCTTTTTAAAATGATGTACAATGTGGTCCCTCCCCAGTTACTAAGTTGGTTTACAACCACATTTATGTAGAGGTATTTAACATAAGAGTTATATTGTACTGTATGAGTTATGTTCACCAACTTAGCTATCATCAATCGGCCATACAGTAAATCATCCCCATTTTCCTGGGTTAAAATTATAGCATCTAAATTATTTTTCCTATGGTTTCGTAATCGGGGGCACCGCCTTGATTCTATGTACCGCGCCTCCTCCTCACGTCGACGCTTAGTAGCTTCAGGTGACAAGACTTGGCGTTGCGCAGAGACATCCTGCAGCACCAATGGCGGGAAGGGACCAGAGATTGACCCACAGGAACGGGGAAACAACTAGTTCAAGGCACCAACGCACCAGCTCTTGGATTTGCTGATTGCAGGCCATGTGTATATATATAATATGTATTTATATATATGTATATGTATATGTATATATATATATAGATGCTATATTATATATATATACATGTCTATATGTATATATACATATATATATATACACCTATATTTTATTATATCTTTTGTCTTCCGATTGGATTCCCCATTTTTGGTGGCTAAATGGAATAACATAAGTCAAAAATCATCCACTCCAGGAGACCATCTGCTATGCACCGCGGCATATCGTCGTTCTCGTTTGGAGCTGCCCCAAACAGTCTACTGGGTTCATGTTAAGTATTCCGCGAAGATACATAAAAATACTAAACGATACTATAGGATTTTTCCAAAGTTGGATCCAGTCTACAGCAGTCGTTTCAGGATATCAGTGCAAAGAACTGATATGATACGCTCGAGTCCATCGGCCTTTCTCCTGTTTTTGTTCGCTCAATCCGGGGTGAAACCCCCGTAAAAACCAGAAATGGGATATACCCAGTGAAATAACCAGACCAATCCTCCAAAAACCCTGTAACTGGGCTGAACTAAGCCCATGTCAGCACCCTGATTCCTTGGGTTTTCAGCACCAAGAATCTACAAATACGACGGAGCTCGGGATACGCAGCTGAGGGCAGTGGGCCCATGGGTCAAGTTACTCTGCCGTGTTTCCGTTTTTTTGATACAGTACTCCCATCCCCCAAACAGTCAAAGATCCCCAATACATGGTACCCAAAATGAGTCCCGTAGATCCAATACGAAACACATGCTTTTAAGGAGATTGAATATTGGGCAGAAGGGGCTATTTTTACATCTATGCTTACCTGGAAAACCACCTGGCACCTGACTGAACTGCTCCTCTTGAACGTCACTGCTGCCATTTTCGGCAGATGCTGGAGATTCTTTGGACCAAAGATCCTGCGTGGTGCTGATAGAAATGCCACCGGGAGGCCTTCAACATGCAAAAATTCTGCGATATCTGGTTGGTGCCTTCAACTCCCTGGAAAGACTATACCCTATTGTAATCATACATGGTAATTGAAAATAGAACTAGAGCTTATAATGGGAAAATCAACTATAAATTGTGGATATGATATTCCATTGGTACTAGAAGCACCCCCCTCAAGACATTGACAAGTTGAAAACCTGGAACCATACTTCAACTATCTTCAACTGTACATCTACAGAAAACATGTCAGGCGACTTCGGTGAAGCGACAAGGCAGACCAGAGACCGCTCTCTCCCCTTCATTGTTGCTAAAGTCGGTTTGTCTGAAAACAGGTTTCCCCAGAATAAACAATCACAGGTGTCAATCACAGGTGCCAATATGTATAGGTTCCAGGAAAGAAGTTGTCTGAACATAGGGTAGCCCATTCCATGAACTGGTAAAAATCATCATGTTCTCTATTAAAATGGCAAGGTCTTTTCGGTGTCCCCCCATTTTCAGACGGACCCATTTGATCATGTGTTAATCTGTTTATTGTTCTACATGTTCTACAATGCAAATATAAGTTGGATTATAACACCATTAACTAGTTCGATAATGTTCAGTATATCATATCTACTATCAGTCTAACGTTTGATTGAGTTATGTCAATCAATTTAGAAATCGAACGGGGCACCACCTTGTATATTAATCAATCGTATCCCGTTAGTATCCTACTATATCCCACTATTGTTAACCCGTACCTATTCCATAAAGTATCACCAGTTAACTGATTGAACTGCTTGCTTTGTGTACCAACCCGCGTTTCAAAGGTGGCTTGGTCCGGGGAAGAACCTCGTCTTCAACCAAGGCGCCTTGACCCATCCATGCATGGCAAGCCAACCAGCGCGCAGAACGGAGAGGATGAAAGGTGGAACCTCGAGGGCAGATTCTTTGCACAAAAGCCCTCTTGGCTGACGATTAACCATTAATAGGGTTGTTAACTATCAAAAGTTGGGATAGAGATCTCACAAATTGTGGTTGGTTGATGATTAGTTCGAGGATTTGTCATGAACTCACTAATACGTTTTGAATACTGTTTTTTTCAGCTGTTGAGGCTAGTGTGTTGTCGAAGTTTCAGTGTGGGCTTGAGACGTTTTATTCTGGCAACATGTTGATACTAATATCTGATGGGTACATATGAAGTTGTGATCTTGAAAATCAACCATATGTATATTTGATATACATGAATGATTCATCAATATATATATATAAAAACAACTTATACAACCTGAAATGTTTGGTTTTTAGGATGGTTCCCTTACTCCTAAGCATCAAATGCATCATTACGTCTCATTGAAGTCGTCATCATTTACCACATGATGTTTGCAGCCAAATGAACATATATATTATAGTAATAGTAGTAGTAGTAGTAGTAGTAGCAGCAGCAGTAGTAGTAGTAGCAGCAGTAGTAGTAGTAGTGGTAGTAGTAGTAGTAGTAAACTATAAGACATACTAAGACCACCCAGACAATCGAGTCATCAAACGAAGGCAGTGAATTACCCAAAAGCCCAGTAGATTGAAGTGGATTTGCTGAAGTGGACCATCAAAATAAACCAAAAGCCCAGTAGATTCCCCGGTTCTGGTGGATTACCAAGGTTATACATCGAAAAACATCTTCAGCTAAGATTATAATGGGTGAATCCCACATTATCCCCATTGATATCCCATTGGAAAAACCACCTTAAACAAACGATATGGTATCCCAGTTTTACCATATATATATATATATATCAGTATATAATATTTACATATCCCACATATCCCATTTTATCTCATTATAATTAGCAAATTCAGATCGTCCCCCATCGATCTCGCCATCACTGGGTGCCCGGTGCTGCCCAAATGGCCAGCGCCAACGCCAGGTCCGGGGTAGAGAGGGGCCCCGAAGCCTGGCTCGGATGGTAGACACCGGCCAAAAATGCGAGGTTTCTTATGGGGTGTAAAGTGGGTAAAACAATGTCTGCTTGGTGGTTTGAACCCCTTTGAAAAATATTAGTCAGTTGGGATTACTATTCTCAATACACGGAGAAAAAATGTTCCAAACCACCAACCAGATGTCATAAACCACCCATGACTGGGATTAGTTTATACAATGGTTTATACCACCTTTAAAAATGGTGATTTGGGGGATGATTTAATTATTATTGTTTTACCCACATTACCAAAAATGTCAAACATTTCGGTGTTTTTGGTTAACCAATTCCACAGAAACTGACATTGTGGTACCAAACTAAGGATAGCCTGAACCAATTCTACGGACATCACGGTACCCGCTGACTTTGTATATTGTTTATTACATGCTTGTAGTTGTGTTTTAGCAAACCCTGGATGTGACCAATAAATCAGTGTAAAGTATAATTTATAGAATCAACAGTGAGTTTCAATGAGGATTAATTTTGGGTTTTCAATAATCACCAATAAACAAATACCAAACATGGCTGGTACAAACGATCCCAATTGGTGTTTTTTTATTATTAACTATTTACCACATAAAGAATCGATAGGTATGAAACCCTCCAATACGAAATTCCCCTCCATGGAACCCCAAATGAAGAGATTCAATTCTAAAGCAAGGTTTCTAGCATGATTTTTCGTGGGCTGAATATGGAGGTTCAGCTCTCACATAGTTCATAATACAACACCTGATGTATGTGGGTAAATCATAGTAATTCACACACCTGAGATACCCTCTGGTAAACAAACATAGCTATTGAAAATTGCCATTTATAGTGGATTTACCCATTAGAAATGGTGATTTTCCATAGTCACGTTAGTTTACCAGAGGGTAAGGCTATTATATTTTGATAACTCCCCTTACCATCATTCCAGGTCGCAATGAGGTGCTCCTCAGTGACATGTTTGTGGATTTATGTTACCCCATCATCTAGATCGATATACGTTATAGGAGTTTTCTCAACCTTGCATGCCTTGGATTTGCTCAAGAAACCACACGAATAAAGATATTATTCTCATTTATTCTCTATAGTTTCCCCAAGTAATTAGTGGATTGCCATGCTAGATCATTGGTACCTATTAACAATATTTAACAATGGTGAGTTTCCATAGTTACGTTAGTTTGCTGGAGGGTAACCCATATTTCATCCCATACAGTGGGGATATTCCATGAATCACTGGGGGTATAACATGGTATAAACCGCTAAAGATGCGTGGTTTATCTCCCGCAGCCGACGCCTCCGACCACAACTCCAATGGCATCACAAAGCGCAGGCCACATCTGACGAGGGCCCAGGGCCCCTACGACCAAGCCCCCCAGTGATGTTTATAAACCCTATGAATATCCATGAATACTAGAGTTATATTCCCATAAAACACATACATAGGCCCAGTTAATCGAGTTATAAGGTTAACTTCACTATCCTTTGGGGGCGTCACCTTGTAGTTCTGTTTGTTGGCTGAATGCCGCCCTCTTCTAACTACAGATGTATCCGCTATAAACCTTAGTTGACCTAGTTATAAGCCAGCTTACCTAGGGCACCTTTCCTGTATAGAAACATCACATGGCCTTGGCACCTGACAATTTTGGGTTTATCATCGCTTTCCCGAACGGCCATTTAAGGGGGGTGTACGGTTCCACTGGTGGATGGCTCCCAACAGTCCAGATAGTCCAGATACTGTTGGAAGGACAAAAATGTTAAGGTTGTAATGAAATATGCAAAATCTTCCCCTTTGTGGTTGTAAATACCTACATACACAATCATATATACAAATATAATGCGCATATATGTAAAAAATGATTATAGATGAGCAACTATGCATATATGGTAATATCTATCTATCTATCTATCTATCTATCTACGCGCAATGCCTGGGCTTTGCCCAGGCGTCGCAGCGTAGAGGGTCCCCATTCCCAATCAAATGTTGTTGCTACTCTGTCTGCATTTCATTGGGGAGACCAACAAAGGTATTAGGGAATATTAAAATCCCATCCCAGTTAAACTTTACATTCGTTGAAGATCTTCAATAAGGGTTTAACTCTCCCACCCCCGTTCAACTTCTACATTCATTGAAGATCTTCAATAGGGGCTTAATTCTCCCAATCCCGTCAACTGCTAGATTGATTGAAGTTCTTCAATAAGGGTTTAATTCTCCCACCCCCGTTCAACTTCTACATTCATTGAAGATCTTCAATAGGGGTTTAATTCTCCCAATCCCGTTAACTTCTACATTATTGAAGTTCTTCAATAAGGGTTTACTTCTCTCACCCCCGTTCAACTTCTACATTCATTGAAGATCTTCAATAAGGGTTTAATTCTCCCACCCCCGTTCAACTTCTACATTCATTGAAGATCTTCAATAGGGGTTTAATTCTCCCATCCCCGTTCAACTTCTACATCCATTGAAGATCTTCAATAAGGGTTTAATTCTCCCACCCCCGTTCAACTTCTACATTCATTGAAGATCTTCAATAGGGGTTTAATTCTCCCACCCCCGTTCAACTTCTACATTCATTGAAGATCTTCGATAAGGGTCTAATTATGTTTAATTCTCCCGTCCCCATTAAACTTCTACATTCATTGAAGATCTTCAATAAGGGTTTAATTATCCAACCCCATTAAACTTCTACATTATTTGAAGATCTTCAATAAGGGTTTGATGATGATGATGATTATTATTACTATTATAGTAGTAGTAGTAGTAGTAGTAGCAGTAGTAGTAGCAGGAGTAGTAGCAGGAGTAGTAGTAGTAGTAGTAGTAGTATTAGTATCATTATTTTGATGCGTTTCCTGTTGTGGTTACGGTTCCGGGCAAGGCCCAGGCATTTGCATTACTACCTATGTAATGGCTTGGAGCAACTCTCTATGAGACTCAACTCACCAACCAGCAGAGATTCGGAGGCGCCTGCAGAGCGTGAGGCGCAGTCCGAGACTGGCATGTCTGACCTGAACGCTTCTGCTCCTAAAAAACAATCACCAAGTCATGGTAAACCACGATGAAGCCATCACAAAAAACCATAGTAAACCATCATTGAATCATGATTATAGCAACCAAAAAAAAGATGTATGTAAAAGAAGTCAAATCCTGCTGAAACAAATCATGTTGACCTCTTCTAGATATTTTTGTGGCTTGCTATAAATCATGACAAGACCATTGCTAGCCTTCGATACTCTGCAAACCATCGGATTTTAGCTGACTAGAATAGCAAAAAGATGAAGTTCACTGAAGTAGACCCTGCCAGGTAGGGGTTGTTTCATCATGGTAACCACTGAATTTCTCACGGCAGCTACCTGCAAGGCCCAGTGCAGCTTGGACAAGGTGTCCCTACTCGCCTGATGCTGAAACGATGGCGAGAAAGCCGCAAGAATTGGCGTTGAACCATTTTGAACCAGCATACATGACGATTTTGATCAACAAAAGTTGGGATTTAACATGATTTCACCACATTTCACCAAAACAAGTTGATGAATTGAGATTTCACCAACAGAAATGGGAATTCGGAATTCAAACATGGGGTTTAATTAACATTAACTCAAGAAGAATTGGGGAAAACGGGAAAATCCTCAACACTTGGAGGCTTCACCAGCAACAGTACTGGCCTTGACCCAGGTCTCCTAGAACTGATCAAGAAGACCCAGCAGGGACTTAGCATGAATAAATCAGATTTATTTACTTATATATATATATATATATATATTAGTCTGACTAAGCCACATTAACTATAGACAAATATCATGATATATATATATATATATATATACCGGCCGGCTGCCGGCCGGCTGCCGGGAAACAAAAATTGTATATTATGATATATCCCTATGGATCCAGCCGTGCCTTCTTAAGAAGTACTTGGGATATAAATTCAATGGTCAAGTACCTTCTCAGACAGTGTTTGGATCCATAGGGTACATATATATATATTACATGTAGCTACAGTAGGCCTATCCTCTGGAAAATTCTCGCTTCTCACACTTTGCCATGGACAAATGATGTGGCAAATGAACGTAAGTTACCCTCCGGTAAACTGTTACATAGCTATTGAAAATGGCCCAGACGATATAGTGAGTTTTCCCATGAAAAATTGTGGATCTTTCCATAGTTTGCTATTGAAAATTGCTATTTATAGTTGGTTTACCTATTAAAAATGGTGGATTTGTCCATAGTTCTTTGTATTTTTACCGGCGGCCGGGTAGCTATAAAAAATGCTGATACCCTGGCGACAAAGAAAAAAACCGTTGGGGGATGGTGTATGCAATCATGAATTATCTCACAAAAAATGGTGATATTATGATGATATATATATATAATATGGTGATATCATGGAAATGATATTATGATATTATGATACTATGATACTGTATGATAATCTATGATATATTATTTCCATATTGTGGAAATGATACGAAATGGTGATATGTTTCATGCTTAGATATCATGGCCATGGAAAAAAACAAAAAAACATTTTCCAACACTATGATACTATGATGCTATGTTATTGGCCATGGCTTCCATTGCTGTCCAATGAAACCCATCGTCTAACGATGTAGTTAGACGTCACGGGAAACTCTTCCACAAGCGGCCTTGGTACAAGTGACTTGAATCCCAAGACCTTGCCTGCCACGATCAGATCGGCGTGGAAAGTGCTGAGGTTTACGACCAGAAAAAAAATACGGATGATTGCTGGTTGGTGGTTGACCTACCATTGTGGTTAATATACTGTCAATAATGGTTAATATATGGTTATTATATGGTTAATGATTGTTATTAATAATCTGGTTGGTGGTTGACCTACCCCTCTGAAAAATGATGGAGTTCCCAACTGAATGGAAAAAGACAAAATGTTCCAAACCAACAACCAGATTGGTGTTTCAAAAAATGGTGATTTCAGGATTTATGGGAATGGAACCATCAACAATTGTGTGGCTTAATTGATTTAGTCAACCAAGAATTGTGATCATAATAGTTTTTTTGATTTTTTGGTTACCATCTGGTTATTTAACATAGCCATGGAAAATCACCATTTTTAATAGGTAAACCATCTATAAATGGGCTATTTTCCAAGGCTATGTTAAATTACCAGAGGGTAAGTTGGTTGAGACAATTCCAAAAACTGAGTTGGGGTCCTGGGAAAATGGACAACTAGTCCATGGAGGTAACGCAAAGCAACAAACATAACTGAAACCACCTTGTCCGGGGTACCCCCAACGCATTTTGCTGCTGAAATCACCAATTTCTGGACCCATCTAGGTTTTACACCACGGCTAAAACGTTGGTTAACATGATCAACCCTAGATACCCTGCATTATCTTTGATTCCTTAGTGTGTGTATCTATTTATTTATTTGTTTATTTATTTGTTTATTTATATATACGTATATATATATACACACACCCTCCGGCAATCAAGCATGGCTTGCTGCTTGCTGGAAAATCCTCCATCTATAGATGATTTCCCAGCTAGAAATCTTCATTTGTAGAGATTTCCCGGCTAGTCACGTTTGAGTACCGGAGGGTGTATATATGTTTTAGCAACGTATCAAGTTGTACCAAGTTGCCTATCCAATGTTGAACTACAAATCATCTACCATTAAAAAATCGTAGGGATAAGTTTTGCCGTGCCAGGTTTTGCCAATATATCTTGTGGGCACGCCTGTCTGAACCAATGCCCCCCTTTTGAAAAACACGCATGGAACACCATGGAACTCTAAAGAAATGGATAATGTGTGAGGGAATTCTAGCGTACCAATCCATGCCCAATCGGTATCACTTGCATCAAACGGGTGTGTCTGAAAATTACGGCCGGGAAAACCATGGAAAACCCACAATCCCATGACTTATCATAATGTTCCCCGTGAAATTGCCATAATAAGTGGGGAGTTAATCCCCCATGTGCAAACACACCAAAAAATCATGTTATGTGTATATATATATATATATTTATATGTGTATATATATATATGTATATAAATGTATTAAATATGCCAATTATATCCCCATATATTACCAACATATTCCGATTATATACCCATCATACTACACAACTTATGCTGGTGAAACTGCGTACCAACTCCAGTTGCATTCCCATGTCATCTTCCCACCTTTGATGGTTAAATCAGTTAAATCCCTATTTATCCAGTTGTTGTTTTTCCCATCGAATCATATCGAATCAACCGGTCCAAAGGAACAGGCAAGTCTGCACCACTTCTTCGATGAGGGCCATGATGCTTTCGGGGACTATACTAACATATGCTACCAATATTTATTAAAAAAAAAAACATTACTGTAGGAGGTTTTCCAACGAAAATCACCAGATGTTCCCATGATTTTAACTTCCATGATCATTCAAAACCACTTCTCGCCTCGTGGAGATTGTCGGGCATAGCTTCAAGGAGAAACCTGATCCATCGCCACATGGGCAATGCCCATGGGTGGAAGTAATTGCTAGTCAACCATGTATAACCAACCTGATATTTTGAGTGTATTTGAAATATGTTGAATTATGTTATGTTATTTTGATGTATATTCCTAATCAACCAAATGGTATGTTGAATTATTTTGATGTATTTTGAGTGCTGAACACTTTGCTAATGAAAACATATTCACATATTCCAACGATTTGTAAAGACCGTTTAAGGAAACATGTTGGTTTCCATAGAACCTCTACTTGGTGACTTGATCCTACAGCCCAGATGAATCACCAATACACTTTTGCGGACCCTGCTTTTGATGATCAACAAAGAACTTCCTCGGATTTTCACAGTGCCTCTGGGGGGAAGTGTTCGAGCATCCCCCACCGTTCACAAGGCCTTTCACCGGCTTGTACTTGAACATTACTCCTGGGCCAAACAGCCAACAGCTGCTTGGGGTAATGGCAAAAATGTTCCAATGTGTGTCACGCCATATCACACTACCGTGGGTGTCGATCAAAACCCACGGGAAACAAACAATGTTGGGCCTACTTGGACAATCGTCCTTCTTGTCAAGTTATTGTTTGCACATTTGTGGACGTTGTTGTATGTTGCTGGTATTTTTACCAATGTCAACCCCAGATTAAATTAATACACCCCATAGTTGGTTGAGGATCGGGGGTTGCCAAAAAAAAAACAGTACTTTCTTCGATTGATCCCCACCCTGACACATTATTGTGACATAGTTTCTGACATAGCATCTGGAAGTAAATATAATATTATTATATATTATATAGTTTAAATTAAATATTATATAATAATATATAGAGAGAGAGAGAGACTCTGACAGCCTTTCTGGCATTCTATCTGGCATCTATTTTGACATACTATCGGGCAAATATGCTGACATTCTTTCCGGTATTCTATCTGGCAGAATTCTGGCATTCTATTCTGGCCTTCTACCCTCTGGTAATTTAACATAGCTATCGAAAATCACCATTTTTAATGGGAAAAGAGGGTATCTCACATTTATTCTGACATGCTGACATGGGCACTGGCGGACTTCGACCGCGAGCGCCCGGTCTCAGTGGCCCTCGGTTGAGGCCCGGCAGTGCCCACTGAGATCTGGAGCTCGCGTTCGGGGTCCGAGGCTGCGGGAGGAGAAGGAGAAGAAGAAGGAGGAGAATGAGGAAGCAACTCTGATAAAAGCATATAAAATCTGGAGACCCTCACCTGGCAGGTGGGGAAGAATGAGTTCATCTGGTTTAGTCTTATCATGGGTTTGCTTAAGGAACCACTTCCCTTCATCGGTTCCCCAGTCGTAGTGGATTTCCCATATGGAAAAATAAAGAAATCATCTTCAGCAAATCCAAGATAACACTGGTGATTTACCTATTCAAAATGGTGATTTTCCACAGCTATGTTAGTGTACCAGAGGTTAAACCTCCATTAATCACCATTAGATCCCATTCAACCACCATGAAATCCCATTAAATCACCATTAATCACCATTAAACCTCCATTAATCACCATGTATGTATGTGTATATATATATATATTGGGTTTTGCCAAAATCCATCGATCATCCCAGGCCGTCATCGGGTCCGTGCCTAGTTCCCCACTGTCCGGCTGCAGATCGCAGAACACACGCGCCTTGGCGCAACGTGACCAGGAAACCGATGGAGAAGTCTGGGATTTTCCCCAAGAATCCAAGGTGTAGATCTATCAAAGCTACAAATACACATGTTAAGTATGGATTCAAAACTTATTTCATAGTATCTACTGGATTATGTTTACAATCTATAAATATGTATATATATATACATTTATTTGTTTATTTATGGACTGATTGGATCTTGTAGCTATAGCTTGCACTTGTCGCGGCACCGTGAGCTCATCGGAGGCGGCCAACAAAAAAAAGGCGAAGAAGTTGATGTTGCTCCACGATTTTTTTCAGGCTACTCTGCTGTCATCAAACGTGTCATTTTCGCATTCAAACCCTGGGAAATCATCGATTTTTATGGAGGTTCTAAATGGGCAAAAACTTGGAACTAAATGGAGGGATTGTCAGCTAGCCAGGTATCTCCTTAAACCGGAGGCTAACCAGCAAAAACCCTTGGATTTGACCAGCAAGAATGAGTTGATGTGGCATACCACCTGGTAATTTCACATAGCCATATAGACAATGGCTCATTTACAGTGATTAACCTATAAAACATATGAAAAGAATGAGATTTTCGCTAAGTTAAGTTACCAAAGGATAACACTGATCATCACTGATCAACCTGGAACATTTTAGGGTTTCACGAGCACAAAAAAAAGACATTTAACAACCGTCAAAGTTATTGAGATTCTACCAGCAAAATCATCCAAGTAATTGGCCCAAAGCTGATCACACGCATTCCCTGTTGTTCGCTAATAAAAAAGGTCGATATCAACCTGAACATAACTGAACATAACTGATATTTTTTTAAACAAAAAACATAATTCGTCCGTGTTAATCCATGCTAATACATGCTACCCATGTTAATCTGCGTCAATCCGTGTTAATCCTAAATTTATATTCCTATCAATTCATCTTCAGTCCTTCTGATGCATGGGTGTCAAACCCACTGAACAATATTTGTCATTGGGGATTATCATCCTAAACATGGATAAACATTGTAGAAATTAAAAACGTGTATCAAACCACGAACCAGAAAACATAAAGCAACACTCCATTATTTTTGCAGGATGTTATTATTCTATACTCTTAGACCTTTCTCGTGGTTTCTATGATCCATGCTAATCCTGTTCCTATCAATTCATATTGAATCCTTCTAATACTGAGCTTCAAGGTGAGATATCCATAATATATGTATATGTATATGTATGTATATATACATATATAGGTAGATGTATACATATATATAATATTGTATATGTATATATATATATTGTATATATATACAATCCATCAATCTCCATCAGCCTTCACCAATCATTTCAACCAAACACTCACCATGCCAGGTCACGCGATGGCCGCTTCGCAGACTCGTCTTCACCAAGCTGAAGCTCAGGCTGGGACTTGGCCAACGGCGCAACGGTGGGAAGGCGCAGGTGTTGGTAGAAATAAAAAAGGACATTCACCGGAAAATGATGGTTAATAAGTGTTTAATCATGGTTTGATAGTAACCAATATTGTTAAGAGATGGTAAGAAATTGATTAGTAATTGTTAATACTCGGATATGGTTAAGATATCTTAATTTAAGAATGGTTAATAATGGGAATATTGGTCATTTCATGGAATGTTTATGAAATGTTGATAGGAATATCATGGGAAAACGATGGTTAACAAGGGTTAATAATTGTTAATTGTGGTTCATAATGGTTGAGAGTTGATAGTAACAAAGTAGCCCCCAGTCATACCTGCAAATATGAGGTAAATATGACGTAAATATCATTGAGCTACCATCCTGGTTGCACACATTCCGGCAACTTTTCTGGGGGCTTGCTATAACATAATCGGATTTGATGATTTGCATGCTGATATTATGTGGTATGTGATATTCTGATGATCAACATCTGCAGTGGAGAGCTCTGAGCGCCACTAACCAGCCGACTTCATCCACTTCCGCAGCTCTGAGCGCCAAACTCAGATGAGAAAGTTCCTGAGAGGCCTCAGCAACCAGGTGGTTGAGGGGACCAAATACACCGCAGCTTAGGACAATTGTGCATCCTTAAGAATGCTAGATATCAGATATACGCATTGCGAATCTAGGTGAATGTGTATTTAACCCAACACCTAGGATATACACAGAGAAGAAAGACTGCTCTCAACACCAGCCATGATCGCCCCAGAAAAGGCCAAAATCAATGAGAACATATTCACCATGTGAACTTCATCTTGAAGCCGGCAATGTTCTGGAAAACTCCATAAACAGACATGTTTTAAAGCTGCGTTAAAACGAGGACAAATAGGGCATTGTGTGTGTGTCTAGTCTCGTTGAACGGCATGCTCCCACTGTTGATCTGAGCAGCTTCCACGGATTGTACCTGCTGCAACGCGGCCTCTTGGGTCAAAACAATGCTGACTTTCTGCGTAACAAAATACCGGCTTTCTTGGAACTTCCCAGATGTTGCATGACAATGTCACCACCAGAAATGGATTGAATGTTGGGAAACATACCTTAGATGAAAAGTATAAGATATATATATATACCATAGTGATATATAGCTATATATATATATACCATAGTTATAGAATGAAACATAGCATAGTTATATATATATATATATGTCTAAGTCTCAGTTACTGAATACCCCTTTATCATCCTGCGCTATTTATCTATCTAAAAATCTTTGGAAAAATCCAGCGTCGTTTCCATTTTTCAAAATGCTCGGTGGGAGGACTCCGGAATCCGCTGGGCCGCTGGGTCACGCGTCAACCAGGGACTCATCATCAACGAAAGGTAACGCCCGTCGCGTGACAGGCCCAGCTTCTGTTGGACCTGGATGAAAACAGCTGGGGAAAACAGAGAAATGGATAGGGGGTTTCCTAAAATGGAAAATCATAGGTTTTAATAATGGTTGATAATAATCAATACTCCCTATTGATGGTGATTAATGGCACATATACAAAATTTGGTTATGACTAACAGTTTGCCATGGAAAATCACCATGCTATTAACAGGTAAACCATCTATTTCTATGGGTCATTTCCCATGGCGAACTGTTAAATAACCAGAGGGTAGATGGATTTAACCATCCAAAATGATGATTTACCCTTCAGACATCAAGCATGGCTTTGCGCCACTGTAAATGGGCAAACTTGAAATCACCCTAAGCTTCCAGTTTCCTCTGAGATAGGTCACTGTTGGGTGATTTTACCTCATGATTTTTGGGTTGGTTACCTATCTGATAGGTAAGTGGAAGGTTGGGAAAAGCATCAATGCGGGGATTCTCCAGCAAACCATGTTTGATTTCCAACCCGATTTAATCATCAAGAAGGGTTGGAAAACACCAAGAAAGAAGGGGTAGTATGGAGACAGGTCAAGAGTCAATGTATGAAACGCAGAAAGCCTCTGGTAAATTAACATAGACATACATAGACCATCATAGGAAGACCCTGAAAATCACGAAATCAATTTTTAGTGGAAACTCATCTTCCAAATTTTAGTGGAAAAACAACAACTGGCAGCGTCGAACTGTCAATTTACTGGAGGGTAAATGGAGTATCGTCCTTCTGTTGGTTGAAACATCTGGCTGCGTTCTTTGCCATAGATTGTGACCCAGACCGCTGCACTGCAGACCGCTGCGGTCCCGGACGAAACAATGAGGCGACAGGGAGCGTGACACTGACAGCTCACAATCCGGAGATGTGCCAGTGACCTGAGATACCAGGTGCCTGCAGGTGCAATGTCCCAAAGTTGGATCCAGACATGGATCCAAACATTTTTCAATAGATTGGTTTGAGGGAAAATTTACAGGAAAACCCCATATTTAATGGGGAAATCCATGGTTTCCTGTAAATTTTCCCTTAAACCAATCTATTGATTTTTTTTCAAATCTGAATGGATATCAATTTCTCAGTCAATCAATATCCTGTGACATCATGTGACAATGTGATACAATGAATCAAGACATATCATGCACAAAATCTGTCATCAAAATCTGATGATAGTTTACACAACAACAGGCTATACAAGGTGGTGCCCCCGTTCGATAGCGTTCAGTTGGTGCAAATAACTCCAATAACTATGGTTTATAGGTGATATATCTATAGTATTCATGGGGTGAATCGAAACCAATTTATAACGTTTGGGGGGCACCACCTTGTACCAACCAATCAACACATGTCCATCCCTGGTGTGTACCATGATCAGCATAGTTGTCTCACACTGCCACACGGCTACAGAAAAAAAAAAAAACAAGCCAACTGCATCTAACTGGAAATGAGAAACCATTAACAAATGGGCTTTAGAATGGTTTAGAGATATGATACCCCATCGCCTGGCATTTCTACTAAACCAAGGTGGGTTTAGAAATTTTCATGGCATATCTACAGCTCGTTGATTGGTCACCGCTCAGGGGCCGACGTTCAGTGACGTTCTGACGTTGGTCCCTGGAATCACCTCCCAACGATCAGCGGTTCACGCATCAGCCCCGAATGACTGAACGGAATGTGGTTCCATCCAAGATCACTTTCTTGCCCACATTTATGTATATGTTGTTTTTTTTAGAATCCATAGAGATAAGTTTAAAAAGACAATGATGGGCAATCATCAATCTTACAAACAAATTATATAAGAAATATATGGAAGTCACACCAGAAAGCCAGGCTCCCATCGCTTTCACAACTTTGGAATTCATCAGTTCCACTGCAGGCCCCACACTGGTGTTGGCTGCTAGCATCAATTTGGCAGCACCAGCACCGCTGCTCGACTGCACATGGGAGGCCTCCGCCGTTCGAAACCACGAAACGCAGCAAAACAAATAGGCAATACGCAGCAAATGTGTATCTCAGATATCTAAAAATTTTCAGTTGCCCATCAAAAATATTGGGTAATAGGGTTGGATGAAGAAATTATGGGGGTTCACCATCAAAACTAGAGGGTTCAGCAAGAAGACCTTAGATAGGAAGTAGGCAACAATATGTAATAACCATATCATAACCCAATTATATGGTAGACCAGAGTTATGAACCTGACATATTGACCACATACAAATTGTAATGGACCCCAGGGAAAGTCTCAAAAGGATCTGCCTTCAAGTCCTACTAAGTGAGTTTTGTCTGAAAATAGGATATCCCAAATCTTGATGGTTCATCAGTTTCCGCATTATTAGACGGCAATCTTGGGGGTATCATCCATTTTCAGACAGACTCAAATCCAATTTTTTGTAACATGATGGGTCAAAATTGTGTATCCCAAACATTTTTAATAACAATGGATGTTTTAATTTAAACAAATACGCTAAAAAATGATCAAACACTATGGAACCAATGGCTACCATCAGCTAATTCTTCACGAACTGGAAAATCATGAAGTTCGAAGTTTAAGCTACATCATGATTTTTATATATGTTTATCTATTCACCTCTGGGCCATGGCAACCAATGGCTACCATCAGCTAATTTAACTGAATGTTCTAATATTTCTAATCCACCTGGCAAAATTAAATAAAATTAACCCATGGCAATTAATCATAATCTGGTGGGTGGTTGCCATTCCCCTCTGATAAATATGAGTTCGTCAGTTGGGATGATGACATTCCCAATATATGGAAAGTCATGAAATTCCATGGTTCCAAACCACCAACCAGCATTTATACTTGATGATTGACCCCCAGCTAAGTTTCTTGCCAAAATAACCCATGGAAAACCATTCCACCAGTTTGATATATGCAGCATAAACCAGTTGTTAAACATCATTAACCCTATAACCAGTGTTTGTTGGTTTATAAACCATTAAAATCCCCATGAACTATAGTTATATCTACCATAAACCATAGTTAATCATTGGCATTAATCCTATGGCGTCAGCCCGTCCAGCGTCCTGCAGCGTCCTGCAGCGTCCTGGGGTCCCGTGCACCTCCCACGGTCACGCAAAAGCGCTCCTGGGCGGTGAAAAGCCCCAGTGGGAATATCACAAGCTAAATATATATAAATATATCATGAGATATATGATATATATATATATATATTATAACATATATATATATTATAAATCATAATATATATCTATATTAAAATATATATTATATAATATAATATATATTATAATATGTATATATATATATATTAATATTATTAATATTATTATTAATATTATTATTATTAAATATTAAATATTATATATTATATGAAAATCCCGTGAAAATCACAGCCAGTCATAGACAATTCTCCCTTCGATTCAAACATTCCGACAGAAACCATATGGGGGTTTCCATAGTCATGGGGGATCCCCAATAGCTGAATGGTTTAGACTGGACAATCCATCTATAAATGGATGATAAATGGATGGTACGCCTATGACTCAGGAAACCTCCATATGGATCTCACCATATGGATCATGTGGATTGAACCTCGGCCCATGGCAACCAGTGGTTGACATCGCATGGCACCGAGTTACCTATGGCAATTTCGCCCGAACAAAGCAGTGTAGCATAATCCACCCAGATTTCGTAGCCAATGAACCATCCAAGTATCATCAAGTATCAGTATCATTGTTTCTCCTTTTCTTTGGTGCTCAAAACCTACACAAAAACCATGATATTTATTAGCCAATTGGGCTATCCGGCTGTCAGGTTCTGTCCCAGCGTCTGAGAGACGAATCTGCACCGAGTGGGACAAGGCGGAATAATGCAAACGAAAACGACCTCAAAACGGCGACCGATCTGACAGGTCTGGTGGCTTCACAGCGATCGACTGGTTAAACGGTGAAGAGATATTAGTCTGACTAAGCCACATTAACTATAGATACTGCGTCACGGAACATGTGTAGCAGTGCAGACAAAGAGGATGGAGACAGACATGTTATGCGTGGAGTAATGACCAAGCTGAAGCAGGTGCAAAAATCAGCAAATGACTTGGCAATTCCCACTAAATAAGCTTTTTGTACCCTGCGTCACGGAACATGTGTAGCAGTGCAGACAAAGAGGATGGAGACAGACATGTTATATGGAGTAATGACCAAGTTGAAGCAGGTGCAAAAATCAGCAAATGACTTGGCAATTCCCACTAAATAAGCTTTTTGTACCCTGCGTCACGGCACATGTGTAGCAGTGCAGACAAAGAGGATGGAGACAGACATGTTATGTG
>Ga0126342_10005763_pt1 | contig 21753 bp, 18 predicted proteins | sample Cyp1metagenome_FD_92528 | JGI IMG/M metagenome (GOLD analysis project Ga0126342, IMG submission 92528) | Coral microbial communities from Lord Howe Island, Old Settlement Bay, Australia - Cyphastrea 1 metagenome | ecosystem: Host-associated > Invertebrates > Cnidaria > Coral ... | reverse complement strand
GCTATGCTGTTTCCAGCTTCAGATTGAAACTGGCACCTGAGGACATGGGTGATGATCATGAACGGTGTCAAGAAGGTGGAATTGGGGTTGAGGGGCTGCGATTCAAGGGCAAAGCAGCATGGAATGAGCTATGCGTGCGGGATGGGTTTCATTGATTGTGATTGCACCTCGATCTTTGCAGGGGTGCTCAAAATCAGCAGCTGACCTCCACACGGAGTATGTTGAGCAAATGGTGGTATCATAGACCACTAGATTGGACCACAACAATATATTAAACGCAGCGCAGTGCACCAAAAAAACAAGCAGTCTTACAGATCTAGAAGTAGAGGGCTCTGACATTTTACAGCATTTAAAAAGAAAACATCATCCTGCAGGATTTCCAATTTTTACCGGGTTTTTGCCATGCCACGGAAACCTGCGGAAAAGAAAAACAAAAAAGGTGGCCGGAAAAAATACTTAGACCAAGTAGTCCCTGAAGATGAAGGTCGCAGAGATGCCCTTTAGAAAATTTACGACGCCGCCAGCCGCTGGGACAGTTGGATCAAAGATAATCTTGCTATTTCTATTTGGGTCGGTAAGCGTAAAAAAGTAATTCAAAATACCCACTGGGTTTTCACATATTTATCAAGATCTCCCAACACAAATTGCAAGTTTTGAGGCCCCATTTTGAGGATTACTCTCGCGGGTCCCTTTGTCAGATGGGCACTTGGTTATCACTGGGTATGCGTATAGCCCCCTTTTGTGTGGAATCTCAGGAAGAGAAAGAGATAAGTTGAAGAAACGTAAAGATGCGGGAGGTGCTGTTGCTGACGGACTTGGAAGTGGGGTGCCCCTTCCAATCCCTGATGGGGTCAAGGATGAGGTCAAGAAGCCATCGGTTTCCGAAGTTGGGGTTCAAGCTGATATCGATGCCAAATCTTGCCATCTTTGTTACAAAATGGAGGAGGGATATTTGAACGAAATTTACCAGCTGCGTGACTGGGTTGCAAGGCATTATTGTTCTTGTGGGTTGGATGCTGCAAAACATGTGTTGTACATCTCAAAAAGGGAGATGATGATGCACCCGGGATTTCGGAGTGATTTGGGTATTTGACCAACCCATATTTTCAGGCAATGAACTGTACGAGTACAAGAACACGGTGAGGAAGCAGCAAAATGATATCAGATATTTGGAGCAGTTCACTGGCAAGACTGCTACCGGATTAAAAATCCGAAAGTGAGCATGGCGAACAACTGGGGAAAAAATGCGTTAGCACGTGCAAATCAAATGCAACCATTTGGCCACCATGTTGTAGCGCCAGTATGTGCATGCTACCTCGACTTGATTTCCAATGCCAGGTTCAGCTTAGAAATGAGAGTTGATTGCATTCTGTCCTGAGCAAAAAAGGGCGTGGATCGGCCGCGCAAGGCAAACAACACAAGACATGTGGGACCCAAATGCAATCTTATGGGACCCATATGCAAGGAAACCTCCTTATATATATACATATTGTTTCAAACATACCCTGTGGTAATCAGATATGGCGTGCCGGAAAATCATCCATCCACGGTTTGACACCGGAGGAGATTCAACACGTTGATTGGGGCCTTCCCAATATTGAAAACAAACACATCAAAACGGTAAACATGCACCCCAAAGGTACAGGTTTGGACTTATGAAGATGAATATGCAAACACATATTAATGTATATTATATATATATATATCATTAATGTACATTGTACAATAACACATATATATATAATATAACATATACAAATGATTCCAACTAAGATTCCATTCCAAAAGAACTGGAACTGATTTTCGGTGTTCCCTGAGGCCAAGGCAAGGCTAAATGGCACATCCGACCTGAAGCGTCTCGTTTTTCTACCCCTTGCTGGCTCATCATCTCAGTTAGTTATGCTGGGAAAATGGTTATTATATGGGAGTTAATGGGACTTGATGGGACTTAAAGTTAGCCTTGGTAGGTCAACCGCTCTGAATTCAGCAGGGCAAGCAGGTTAGTCTAGTTCTAACTGGGGTGAAACTAACTAATTTCCGGTTCGTGGGATAAGGCACCAAGTACCAAACCCTGACATAAGACGAAATTCCAGACCTGAACATAAGCAACATGAAACATTTTCAGATGGCCTTTCTTATCAACAATTTATGGCATCATTTGTGAATAATCATTCATGCCGAACTTATTTGTTCTGTTGTTTTTCAATATACCCTCTGGTAATTAACAGTTCGACCCTGAAAATAACCAAACTTTAGTGAAAATTCATCTTCCAACCCCTACTGTATCTGCCAGGGTCTATGTTAATTTACTGGAGAGTAGATCATAATTAACCCTTGACCTTCTAGACTTATAAGTCAATCTGCTTGCGGCTTCCGACACTGAAAACAAGTTTGGACGAAAATATCACCGGCAGAGAAGCTTTGAAATGGTGAATCTCTGTAGATGAAAAAAAACTATTTTCATTTAAGCCTCATCAACAAATGTCAAGTTCGTGAAATACGCTTAGCTTGTTGGGCTTGTTGAGTAAAAAAAATATGATGTTCCTTTGTACAATTCCACATTCTGCCTTGTTGGTTCAATCTCCATTTCCTGGCTGCGGCTTCCAGATTTTTCTGCAATCACCGATCACAAATTGACCTCCTAAAAACAATTTTTTCCAGCTGACATCACCAGCAATGTCCTGCATGTTTCCTCCGAAAAAATCGCCACTTTGCTGATTTCAGCACCAAAAATCCAGGAGAAACATCCCCCATACCCCCGCACTCCGTATCACTCCGTGCTCTGCGTCATGCGGCATCTCCGCCGCCGCGACGAAGGCGGTCGAAGCGCAGACGTTCTGTGGCTGTAGGCAGACCTGGAGAGATCAATGCGACATGATGTTCTAATATGTTATAATCTCTCCAGAACATGGTAATGTTATAACATAATCCACATTAATGGTTAATGTTATAATCCACATTAATTAACCATTATAATGTTCTAATATGTTATGATTACCGTGTTATTCAGCATTGGTTAATGTGGATCATGGTAATTAATCTTGAGAGTTTAATTGGCATCATTTGTTCATCCCAATAATGATAGTTAATAATAAGGTTCAAACATTGTTAATCCAGTTGGTTTATATACTAAACACCATGAATACCATGGCTAGAATCCATGGTCATTATCATGGTTGATTAATGATCATCACTGATAGTGAACATTAATGAAACAGGACAGCTCATCATCATTGATGGTTGATTCATGGTCATTAATGTTAATCAATGCCAAGAGTCATCAATATTAATCCCGAAAACACAGATTGTCCTTTGGGAAAAAAAGATGGACCGGTCTGGTATGTTATGATCATCTACCCAGCGGTTGTTCAATGGGAGGAACCTTCTATTAATCAGGCAACCAGTGCTGAAAGGTCCACTATATATGCGATAGTGAAATCCCATGATATCAATGATAGAACAGATAGTCTAATGGATTTCTTTAATCGGATTCCAATGGGACTTAAGTTACATAAAATGGTGTTCCATCTGGGTATTTCTCAAGACAAGGGGGTACCCTAAACCCATAAGTTTCAATACTAGAATAATAGAAACCAGTTCGATATCCTGTACATGTTGGATGGTCTAGTAATGGGGTATCAGGGGAAAACCCGAATCTTGTCACGTCTCTTTACCCACCCGCCTTGTCCAGTGTGGGATGTCCCACCACACTGCCATGACCGACTGTAAGACTGACCTCAGGTTGCCCACACTGGGAGGATCTGAAAGGTCTTGCTGTTCCCATCCCATGCTCCCACGGTCGTCCAATCCCCTATACTAAAGTATTACTACAATGTGGCCCCCCCCCCAGTGATGTTAGTTGGTTTAGATTCGCCTAAGTAACTATAGTTATAAGTACCATAAACCATAATTATTGGAGCTATGTTCACCAACTTAGCTATCGTTTGGGGGCCTCACATTGTAAGTATGATGACTCTGGGGGTGAACATGGGCTGAACTGGGGGGATTTCTTGGGTCATTCTTTGGTATCCAAGTCATCCTGGTCTTGGCGCAAACCAGATCTGTTGGCGATGGAATCGAGCTGAATTTTGGAAAAGAAAGGCCGACTTTTAGCCTGTTGCTTCATGGGATATAGAGTTCATTGTGAGGATTGCTGTGTGAACTTAATAAAAAATGAAACTCCCTCACAATTAGAAAATGTGTTGATGAACTATGCATATCCTTCTGAAAAAAAAATCAAATGATATCTGGAGGATATCTGGAGGATCTGGTGAGCAGTGCCCAGCCCCCTGTCATCTCCTACTGGTTGAGGGTCTTCTTGGTCGCAGCCTGCAGAGTCCGTAATCTCCCCAACCCCTTCAGTGGAAAAAAAAAATGATAGCCAGCAACCCATCATTCAAACATCAATTCCATGTCAAAATAAAAGTGGTGAATCTCAATGTTTTTGGGTGAAATCACGAACACGATCTCAACTTTCAACATTGCCCTCTGCGCGAAGCGGTCTGACCGATTCACTTGCTCCTTGGGCAGTGAACCATCTAAGCATAGTGTCATAGTCATTTGACTATAGACGTCTCACCTAAAGCTAGGTATGCATGTACCTTCAACATCCTTCAACCTATATATGAAACATTATGTAAATATGAATTATATGTTGTATGTATGCAGTTGCATGCAAAAAGGCATGGATCATGCTGTTGAGTGACTATATGAAATAGTCATCAAACATAGATACGGATATCGATATCGATACTTGGATTTCAATGATTGGACTGGAGTTTTCCTTTTTGTCATAGGGATACCCCCGGTCATCCAGTCATCATGAATCACAACTTAGTAAAACCAATGGATGCTGGGGATCTGGTGGTTGACCTACCCCTCTGAAACATATGGAAGTCACTTTGGGATTATTAGTCCCAATATATGGAAAAATAAAACATGTTCCAAGCCACCAATGAGATTGGGATGAGAGGGACACCGTTGAAGGCACCGCGTTGCGGCTGACGATTGAAACTGTCGACCAGTCGACCAGTCGTGTCAGTGTCAAATCGTCTTCAACGAGCTGCCACCAGCGACGGGAAAACATCGGTGGAGATCACCCTCTACAAAGGAAAGGGATCCTTTATAATCTTTATGCCCCACCTATAATTATATGGCAGTGTGTCAAAACCCTATCCCCCAGGTGAACATCAAAATAGCTGGTAAATGGATGTTCATCCCATTAAAAATGATATTAATAGGTATTGACCCATACCCATATTGATTCATGGCCACATCCACATCTGCTTTGTTGTTTAATGTATTTATTCCATTTTATTCCTATGGATCCATGGCCACTGTCTGAGAAGGTACGGCTGACCCCCTAGTCATCATACCCCAGTCGTACTTCCTAAGAAGGCACGGCTGGATCCATAGGGATATGTATTTTTCCCTCTGGTAAATTAACATAGACCCTGGAAGACCCTGGCAGATAGGGTTTGGAAGATTAGTTTCCATTAAAACTAGGCTATTTTCAGGGTCTATGTTAACATTTACCATCAATATACCCCAGTCATGTTAGCATATATACCATACATGGATCCTATGGGTACGGATATGTATTTTAATGTTCATATCTTCTCTTCTGTTGTGGGCCGGCATGGGCCGGCTACCCACCGGCGGGTGTCGTGATTCCACCATTCCGCAGACCATGTCTGTCCCATGCTTATGGAAAAAAGTCCCGCTTGGGGCTGCAACCACGCCAAGTTCTAGAGTCAAAACACAGTTTTTGTGGATGTATATAGATGGTTTACTATGGTTTACTATGGTTTACTATGGTTTACTATGGTTTACTATGGTTTACTATGGTTTATGTCATCCATCCATCTTCATGGGAATCCTATGGAATCCTTTTTTGACGTCATGTATTAAATTGATACATAGATCCCATTAGATCCCTATGAACAATTATAAATATATAGGGATTATAATTTATAATTAGATCCATTATAATATATTAGTCATTTATAATCAATACAATTTCGATTGGATTGGTGACCATCCCCCAATATAGGATAATATAAGTATAAAATCCAACTTTCGACCTAGGGAACAAAAAAGGTCCTGATCATGTTCAACATTCAACAACGAACTTAGGAGTTCGAAATTCTGACTGCCCAGAAGATTTTCCGAGAGGAAGAACTCCTCACGGTCACCATGACAAACAAGTGAAAACCTGCAAAAGGCAAGCCTATAAGATTAAATAAACCCCAAGTCATTAGTTGTTTTTTTTTATCACCCTGGTTTCCTATCTCAAAGGTTTGCCTGGAAGGGATTAAAGTTGAAATCAGTGACACAATTAAATTCTCAGGGGTCTATGATGGTCGTCAGCTGGAGGCCATATTTAAACCTCAAGGTTAGTAGGGAGAGCCGAAGCGCCTTCGATCATATCTCATCATATCTCCGGATGGTTCTGCGGAGTTGCCTTTCAGCAATTTACTATCCCAAGCGGTTCAACCGATCATGATCTGCAGCTTCTATGTGAAACGTGGTGTCGAGACACCTCCTTGTGCTGCCAGAGCCAAAATCCGTTTGCACAGAGGTAAGCCCACTCAGAAAAAAAACTCCAATGGGATCCAATGGGACGTTAATAACCATCAATTCCATGTAAAATTGAAGTTTAGACCTGCAATCCGGCAGCACATACTGAGAAACTTGGGATTTGCCATCGCACCTCCAGTTTTGTCGGGCCCAACAGCCTCAAAAAAGGAAGAAACAGGTACCAACTGGTTGGTCATTGAGTTAGTAGCCAGGTTACCATCGTACAAGGAGTAGAAATAGTCTACCTTCCAACCTGCTTTGTCTAGAGGTGCAATCAAATGTTCAGCTGTGGAATCCAGGTGATATCTTGCCACAGTCCCTGCCATCAGAATATAGCGATTGTCTGTGAATCTGATGTGGCAAGGTTCTCACTGACATGGCGGGGCTTTGTAACATCCAGTCGTAATCACAGTCTGCCAACGCAGAGCCAGGCACCCCACCTGAAACGCCACAGTCAGCAAATTGAACCTGTATGGGTTGAAAGCCAGATACCCTGAAAAATATGAAAAAAAATGCGAGCCTTGCTGTGGTTCTGATCAAGTGGGGGGATAGCGGTAAAATAGCAGCTTCAAAGGGAAACATTATATGATTAAGACATTTCCACATGGAATTGTTTCTCCCTTCTTTATGGGCGTGTCTGAAAATAGGGTCCCCCGAAATATTTCTCCCATTATTTCATTACATTTCTGGGATGTACCATGACTGGTTGGTGGTTTTAACCATCTTGAAAAATATTAGTCAATGAAAAAATGTTTGAAACCACCAACCAGATGATATACCATGATATACACCCATTTTCAGACACGGCCTTATGGGAATTGCCCCGTGCCCACCAAATGGTGCTTGCCTGCACGTTGCTACTTCTGATAGGTGCGATCGATGATGTCCTGTGGGAGCACCCCACCGGGCGGAAGCAACTGCACCTGCGCCAGCCGTGGCCCGATCCATTTAGTTCAATGATTTACCTATTTTAAGTGGTGTTTTTTTTCGTGATGAAAGTAGATATACTTACCAGAAACCAGAATTCCCAAAATGTAGAGTATGAATCCAATTGTGGTATCATATATTTGGAAAATTATCGCGCCATGGTTTCATGTCCACTTTCCTGGATTTAATCCATGGATCAATATATACATGTAAGATTTGCCAAGTATGTTCAACAGCTTCAGAATGGAATAAGGATCCGGATGCTTCCTGATACGGCGAGCCACCTAAATTTGATCACAGTTACACTCCATCTGAAGGTACATTTGGATCCATAGGGACAAATGTATAACTACGATAAACCATAGGTTTATCAACCATACTTACTCATTGTTACAGTAGTAGACTATCTACCTCTCGAAAAGGGGATATAGTATATCTATCCGACTACCAGAAGGATATCCCATACATTTATGATGAGCGAGACGACCCTCCAAGTAACCAACCATATTACATGTATGTAGTCATACTGTGGATGGAAGAAATCCTGCACCACCTGGGATGGTAGAAAACCTATAAATAATGGGATAAACCACCTATTACCTGGTGCAGGATTTCTTCCATCCACAGTATCACGAACTATTCTTCTTCTTCTTCTTCAACACAAGGAGTGCCCCAGCTGTAACCCCTGAAATTTCTCTTTTCCTCCCAAACCACCCTTTCATAGTCAGGTTACTGTAATGGCTACCTCCCCTCTTCAAACAAACATGCAATCTGCACCAGGTCCAGCAACGGCAATCAGCAAATCGAACCAGCCTCATCCTTCAAGCATCCACCCAAGTCCTGAACGGCTATGGGGTGTCAGGGAACATGTACGTTTTACAGTTGATCTGCGTTAAAAAAACATTTTTCACCAGACTGAGGTAAGGCCATAAAGAAAAGGATCATTCCCCGAATCCTGTCCCCATGATTCCAGGGCTCGGTCACAGTGAGGTCACTACTATAATTTACCCCGAGTTGATATGTGTACCTTTCATAAATCAGATTTCCTGAAGAACAATCTGAAATTCCCGTGCTGGTGGGCTGATAGTCCGGCATTAATATCACAGATTACTGCTGTTGGGCATTGATATCCATACAAAGTGGGGAACCATAGTAAGCTAACTTGGTTGAACTAACCAGGTGAATTCTATGGCATAAATGGTAGATTTCTATGTAGGAAATGGTAGGGTAACTCAACATGTTGGGCCACCTTGTTATCCCTTCCCCTGCTGGATAGACATTACATGGCTTGGACACGGGATGCCAATTATACAATTTGAACCAATCAATTTGGTCCACTGGAGTTCTGCCATTTCCACACAGGAAGATATATTTATTATTATTATTATTATTTGGTAGGGTTTATGGTAGATTAATGTCTATAGTTTAATGATTGAACACCAACAAACATACCATCCTTACGACAAACAGTCTGCCCTTGAGAATTAAATCTTAGTGCTCGGCGTCTTCCAGCCCGCAACTCGTGGCAGGAATGGTAACTGCATAGTTCGCGAAGTTTGGTCCAGATTGCTTTACAACTATAGTTACTATGGTCAAATATATCTATACTTACTAGGGTCATCTATAGTTACTAGGGTTATAAACTTTATGGCAAATATATCTATAATTACTAGGGTTTATCTGGTTGGTGGTTGACCTACCCCTCTGAAAAATATGAAAGTCAGTTGGGATGATTATTCCCAGTATATGGAAAAATGAAAAATGTCCGAAACCACCAACCAGATATCTATAGCTACTAGTGTCTATAGTTGGCTTATACACCCCACTTACTGGGGTAACCACTAGCGCCATAGTGGTAATTGGGGCTAAGACCCCAGCACTTCCCCAATCAACTAGAGAGATACCTACCATGCACAATAGATGACTATTAGATCTATACGAATCTATACGTATATTTTTTATGTATATAACATATACTGTTGATTAACTAAACATAAATCTACTGTAGATAATCTATGACAATCTGCCATAAACACTACTCATACTAGCTAGTTCGTATAAATCAACCACTGTAGCTAAGACTGATTCTACCATAAACAACCATAGTTATGGCCAACTATGAGTTATAATCAATTATAATGACCAATTAAACCATAGTTACCATAATTATTTATCATGAATCATAACCACTGTTAGGTATAACCTGGTGCAAATAGTTACCATAATGGCACTATGATTATAACCACCAAAGTTGTATATAAACACTATTACTTACCATAGTTAATCATGGGTAGCCATTAATAATGGATTAATTATTAGTCCCTATGGATCCAAACACTGTCTGAGAAGGTACGGCTAACCCCCTGGTCATCATACCTCAGTCACACTTCCTAAGAAGGTACAGCTGGATCCAAAGAAAATTTTATAACAGTTATAATCACGATTGATCAATACTTAACAGTTACAAATCATTATTAATAAAAACTACAGCATGTCAATGGTCAATCAATGGTCATTGATCACTGTTAAGTGATCACTATTGATCAATGGCTACTAATGGGTTGACTATTAATATTATAATCACCAAAGTAGTTAATAATCACTATTGATGACTATTAATATTAAAACCACCAAAGTTATAAAACTGGTGGTATTCCATGCAAAAGGTATTAACCTAATGGTTTAATCAGTTGGTTTAATTAATCTATAATTAACTATGGTCATTGACAATGATTATAGATTAATTAAACCAACTAATTGGTTAGTGTCATAAGTAATTAACTACAGTCAATGACACGTAATAATTACAACTCTAATTAAGCTATAATTAACTTATCTGGTTGGTGGTATACCTGCCCCTCTGAAAAAATATGAGTTCGTCAGTTGGGATGGTGAAATTCCCTGTGGATCCATGGCCACTGTCTGAGAAGGTACGGCTAATTAATCTATAATTACCTAATTCTTATTAGTATAACATGTTATAACCAATATATTGAAAAATAAATATGGGAAAAACATGTTCCAAACCACCAACCAGTGGTTTAACCAGTCGAATTATTCACATCTAACCATCTGATGGTCAACTACCATTGGGTTGCTAATTAAACCAAATGGTCCAAACCACCAACCAGCTAATTATTATTATAGTTATTATGATTTATTAGCCATTTGCTATTATTATTCATCTATAATTATAACCACCAAATCCACCTGCTGCACCCCCACCCACCACCTTTGGGATAGCCGTGGCTGGCACATGCCGCAACAAGACGTCCCTGGTCTCGTGAGCCTTGGGGACCTAGGTACAGGGTGCCCTAAAAGTCGAACGTTGGAGGTTTTTGGAAGCAAACAATGGTGATCTAATGGGATTTCATGGTGATTTAATGGGATCTAATGGTGATTTTTCACGGGATTGCATATTTACTAACTTACTAAAACCTGAAAAACGCGTGTAACATGTTGGTTTCGATGGAAATTAAGGGGATTTCGTGATTTCGTGGGATACAATGGGATCTAATGGGATCTAATGGTAGCTCAGTTGGTGAACATAACTCCAATTGAACTGTTCAGTTTATCTGGTTGGTGGTTTTAACCATCTTGAACAAATTAGTCAATGGGAAGGATTATCCCATGTATTATGGAAAATAAAACATGTTTGAAACCACCAACCAGTAACTGTTCAGTTTATGGCGGTTATATCTATACTTGGGGGTACCACCCTGTATGGCGTTTTCCACAACAAACTGATAAATGGCTAGATGGTTATATCGTAACCAGGAAAAAAGAAACATACATATATGGGCTACAGCCCCACTTACTGGCCATTGATAGATGATAATCCCTTCCCCCGTTCATATTAAACACCCAAACAACACGCAGAAACCATGCTGGATGAAGGGTTCAAAAGCTCATATTTGGGACCATACAACGGTGGTGTTTTTTTTTAAATTAGGGGGATGGGATTGGGACATATAAGACTGGTTGGTGGTTTCAACCCCTCTGAAAAAATATGAATGAAAGTCAACGGGAAGGATTATCCCATATATGATGGAAATTTGTTCAAGCCATGTTTGAAACCACCAACCAGATGATATACCATGACATACACCCATTTTCAGACACGGCCTTATGGGAATTGCCCCATGCCCACCACATGGAACTCTGTTCAGATGAATTAAAAGCCGGGATTTCCCTCAAGCTTCAGCTTTTCATCTGCAAAACACATCAGCGATTTTCCCCCTTGGAAAACGATATGCCAATCTGCCGAGGCCAAAACATAGGTTGTTGTAACATGGTAAATAGCTACACATCATGGGCAAAGATAGGAAGATTTAGAACGTTGGACGTTGGACGTTGGGGTCAGTTTGGCATACCATGTACGTCATAATTCATCTATCCTCTTACCCTCTGGTATATTAATAAAGACATAAATTGTTGGTGGAAACTAATCTTTCAACCCCGACAACTGCCAGGGTCTATATTGATTTACTGGAGGGTATTGGTGGTAAAAAATGGGGGTGACTCCTCTATTACTCAACCATAGTGGGGACAGGACATCTGTGACAGCAACAACTATGTCAAACAAGGCAAATACAACAAACCCCAAAATCATGGGTATATTATGTATCTTTCAATCACATATATCACATATAGCTATGGCAACTTCGAGTTGCCAATGGTGGATATCAACAACAATGAGCAGTGACCAACAATAGGGACATCGGCAATAACTGAATCAACCAATAAAAAACATAACATATTGCATTGCAATATCTTTCAGTCAACAACAAGCACAGGTATACACCCCTGATACAACTGATGCAGGGTCGGCCAGCTAACCAAGGAATTGGATATCTCCAACCAGCCAATTGAACTTGAACTCGAGAGGCTTTCTGATGTATTATTACATGTATACATCATGTATATACATTAATGTACGTATATGTGTATATGTAATGTATTGCAATGTATTGCAATGTATTGTGGTTGAAACAATAATAAACCACCCCATGTGTGATGGTTTGTACAGATACATGTTTATACCCCCATCTATGGTGATCTTGGGGATGGTTTATTATTGTTTTAACCACATGATTGTAATTAGACATCAATCAAACAATGGTGCCCCAACCATCCACGACTTTAGTTTACAGCAATCCCCGACACATATTTGATGCTTCCCATGCCATCCCAATTTTTGTTCGGTTCACCACATGTTTCATGGATCATCATGGATCCAATCCATCTTTGGTAGTCCACAAACAAATAATCTGTTGCTGGATTCTTCGCTAATTTTCCATTTATAGAAAAAAAAAACTCCAGCATTTTCATGCATTTCCACTACCCATCCAGTTGCTTGGGTATGGATGATCTTGAATGATGTCTCCCACCGGTCAGCAAAAGGGTCGACCAGGCACCGAAATCTTTGCCACCGTGCCGGGGTCCATGAAGGGTTTAAACATCCTGGATCTTTCGTCCCAGAAATGGATGGATTGGTGACAAGACACCATCAGCCAATCTTCATCACTCTACAGGGGAGAGTTTTCCAGTGGGACATGGCCGTGGGATAGGATGGTTTTCTGTTCAAAATGGTGAGCCAGTAGATGATAACCGGAACTGGAACTGGATTTGAGGATGGCCAGGACCAGGTCAATCAGCGGCTTGTACTGAAAATGACTAGCAAATTTCAAATTCCATTCCCATCTCCGTAATAAATTAAAAACATATTAAACACCCTGTAAATGGTCCCAGTCGTATAAACATAATCCCTATACGTTTCACCAGTGCCGGTGTTTGAGGGCCGGGGGAATGGATTTTTGGTTGGGAAATCCAATTTGGGTACTTCCACCAGGTGGCTATAACTGTTCCCCCAGAAACCAAAAAACTCACCAAGTGAGCTAAACCAACTTAAGTATACTTAAGTGGTTTACTTATCGCAAATGACAAGGCCCCACCCTTACACATATTGGACAATGTCTGTGTAATCCTGTCTGTTTCTCCTGGCATCTCCAGCTATGGGGGGTACCCCAAATCATCCATTTTAGCAGGATTTTCCACGAAATAAACCATCCAGCGTGCGTTTTTGGGGTACCCTCTTTTTAGGAAACCCCCAAGTGTCTCGATAAGCCCGACCCCACGGATTCTGGACCAGCAGCTGGAAAACTGCGGGGAAAAACCAGGGTGCGCGGACCACTATTACTCTCCTTCGCTGTAGCAGTGTCGTCCCCAGTCCCAGTCGGCTAAGATTCATTTGGTGAGATAAAATTGACGTCATTTCTTGGCGACATTTAGTCTCACCAGCCAATGTCTAAGCTGTTTGGCGGATCAATCATTTTGAGCCGATGTACAAATCCAGGGCTTGGTAAGTGTCGTATTTTGGGGATTTTGAACATCACTTTCAAATATCTGTTGAAGATTATCATGGATTTGCTTAAGGAACCACCAAAAAATATAAAAACTATTCCCCAAAAAGATTCCCCAAGTAGTGGATTTGCCATATGGAAAAATAATAAATCATCTTCAGCAAATCCAAGTTATATCGCCAGCAAAGTACTGATCCAATTTATAGGGTGAAACCACTGGGATCCACAGAGCTACCCAGGACCCAGTCTGCAGCTGGAGGCAACCAAAATTCATGGGGGATACATTGAGATACCTTGAATTAAAGGGGCTTTATAAATGTCCTAATTTTTCACATCACCCAATTTTTTTTGGGATATACTCTTCAACACATATTTGAAAGTGATGTGAAACAAATCCCCAAAAATAGGACATTTACCAAGCCTTGAATTATGTCCTGCAATTGAATGTCCTAAACTCGAATTCTTAGATGGGCACACTAAATTGGACAAAGAAAACACACTTAGCAATACCCTGGAAAGGTGGCAAAAATGAAACAAACATGTCACTTAACCACTTCAAACTGTCCTTCGACAATTCAGCCATCCCCAGTGTCTGGCTATGCAAGAATAATTAGAACAATATATATATACCACAATGATATTCCTATAGAACCAGATCTTACAAAAATCCTTTAGAAGCATAATGATGTTGTGCAACAACACAGGGTATCAACAGACCCACAAGTCGGCTCATCCAATCAAAACATTGCCGACTTTAGATCCAAGAAAATTGTGTTCAGCTAGAGAGTGTACATTCCTCAGTACGGCCGAAAACAAAGCAGCCTACCATGATATATATATATATTATATATATGTATCCTTATATATATAGGTATATACGTTGTTTTCCCTATAGCAGAGTTCTTATGTATGTATAAATACACTTATATGTTGTAATCATATCTGTGAAATTATATGTATATACATAAAATAATTAGTTTTATGTACAAACACGGTAAATACCAAGGTTTAGAACAAAATACCCAGGAAAATCAGATCTTCTGAATCTGCAAAGACTCTTCAGGACCTCCGGATAGTTCTCCGATTCGATACGCCCCATGGCTTTGCTCAACGCCAAAAGCCTGCGATCTGCGAAACTCATATCCTGAGATCGAGCCCGGGGGCGACCCTCGAAACTTCATGGCTTTTAGATGGGATTTTATAGTGGTTTAACGGGAGGGAATGGGATTTGATTGGGATTTTATGGCAAGCTATGGTGGCTTGATATGGCTTGATGGGATTCAATGGGCTCAACGGTGATTCATAGGGCTTTAGATCACAAACATGGGGATATTTACTGGATTTTCCTTCTGCTAATCTAACATAGTTATGGAAAAAACAATTCATAGATGATTTGCCTATCCAAAATGGCAATTGTCCATACCTGTAACATCCTGTAACTATGTTAAATTACCAGAGGATAGTGGGTTACAGAAAAACATATTCCCAACAGCCCTTTATCGACTTCTCAATTGGTCGATTGCCATGGATCACTGGGAAACTGAGCCACTGGTGTCCTAAAAAATACTGGGTCCACACGAGCTAAACCAAAGCGATTAGATGTATTTTTTGTTTGGTTAAAGTTCCTGGTCATTAATGAAAATCTAAGTATATATTTAAGTACACTCAAACGTTTTCTCAAAGGTGGCTAGGAAGTTCCCGAACTAAATTGAGGTTCCCCCAGTGGGCCCCTGCCACATCAAACACATAAACACCGGAAATTGCGCCAGGGTTAGTTCGCTGGGACGGTCATTCACCGGTTATCAAACCAGGGGTGTTGTGGTCATTTTATCGCCTAAAAAGTGCACAGCAAAATAAACATCCAATCTATATCCCATAGGATCCATGGTGCTGCTATATATGGTAACATGGGTCCCATCAATATACCTTTATGTTAGCATTGATATACCAGCACCATGGATCCTATGGGTATTGTGTTGAATCTAAAAACATGTAGGTCCCTTGAGTCCATATACCATGGGTTGCCATGTCATCGTCCCACTCCTACTCTTCAAAAAAACCAAGCATCAATCTCCTCCAAATCGATCACCACGGTGAACTGCGGAGAAAAGAGACCGCGAGTCGCTGGAGATGGGTGGAAGGGGAGTCGCTGATAACAAAACCTCTAGTTCCAAACCCATGATTCAAGTAATGTTTTATGTTCCATTCCTTTTAGACATTATCTGAACAATTCAGGGTAACTCTGACTCAATTATACTATATATATATATCTATCTGGGTAAATTATAATATTTCACTGACTTGAATAGTTCGGTCATTTGGAGATGATTCCTCTTACATATATATATATATACATATCCTATTTGATCCCATATATACACCCTAAATTGACGATGTAACGTGGACCAGGAAGATCACGACAATATCGAAACAGTTTTTCAGGGGCTGTACCGTCTGGTAATCCAACAGTTTGCTATTTAAAAACGTAATTTTAAGAGGCATATCACCTATTTTCATGGGCCATGGCTTCCATAGCTACTATGTTATGCTCCATTGCTGGAGGGTATTTCCCATAAATATCCGATATTTGTGTTGGCTAAATTCATATGAATCACCATAAAATCCCATTCAATCCCATTAAACCGCCACCTATTCCATATTTAGGCATTTAGGGGGCATTGATGTTTTCATGATACCATGGCCTATGCCACGAAATCTATACGGATCCGAAGAAAAAAAACACGCCACTTGGGACCGGCTGAGCCGCTGAGCCGCCTGAAATCCACGGATCGTTCCATCCTTGCAGCTCTCTTGCCGGCTGCGTTCCAGGGATGCCAGGACGCATTCCTGGATCCACGTGATCCAAGATGAGTTCTTTGACCCTCAAAGTATCCATAAATCATCATAAATCTGGGATATATAATGGATATGGGTAAGATTGGGTAAGAACACTTAGAATTTGGGGCACATGATGGCACATGCATTCTCTCGATAATCTGAGTTCTTTCGGTAGAAGGTCATGGGTCACTTATGACACTGATGAGACTGCATTGTGAAACTTGCGACTCAGGTAAATAGGGGCTGCAGGCTGCAAGGTTCCATGTAATTACTCACAGGTCCAGAGTAAATCCCCACAACAATGGCAACGCTTCCAAAAACAACCAGTAATTAATTGCTAGTTGCTAGACACATCTGCTTGCCATGCAATCAGTAATCAGTGCCAATTAAAATTTGTGCCCATGGGTTGCGTGGTCTAGAAACAGATCCGTCAACCTACATGCAAGAGAGCTTACCCCACCGAAATCATACCTGAAAGGCACAAGTATCCCTGCCAGTATGGTCAACAAGAACAGCTTAATCAATTGACATCAGAAATGGGTTGGTCCAGAAATGGCGGATTTACCGCCAATTGCCATTTTCATAGGGGAAATGGCTGGGGTTCAGTTTTTGAAGCGACCTTACATACCAGTACCATCTTCCAATAATGCTCCCATGCAACTGATCTCTATGTATGAATTGAAAAGTCTGGAAAGTACATCATTTTCGATGCAACCTGTCTTCTGGAAACCCCACTTTAATCGCTTCAGACCCTATCTTAAATACCATGAACACATGGCTGACCACTGTATTTATATATAATATATATATATATAATAATAAAATATAATAAATACCCTCCAGTGCTCCAGGAATCAAACATAGCATAAGGAAATCCATGGGAATCCCCTACGCATGAAGCTTTATATAATTGAAAACTCATCTATAAATATCTATAAATATTAAACATCTATAAATAAGCCATGTTTGACTGCCAAAAGCTACAAAGTGGAGCCCCCGTGTACGAGAATAGCTAAGTTGGTGAAGGTAACTCAAGTAAGTATATGGGTTATACTTATAAAACTATACTGTTCATGGGTTTTATAAAACAACATCACGTTTCGCCCTACATTGTAGTTATATAAACAAATTGAACAATCTCATGGCACAAGGAGCAGGACACAGCACCCTTCCCAAGCCCGCAAGCCCAACAGTGCAACAGAGCGTCTGCGCTATATATGACCTGGGCTGCTGAGTGTGACTGAACATGGGGGATTTACACCAATAAAATTGTCATGTTCATGGCAAAAAAACATGAACATCATGATGATCCACTGATTCTTTTGGGTTTTTACATCCAATCATTTTCAGACACAGCCAAATGCTTGAGTCAGGACCTAAGATCCAGTGGTTGCGGATGCCCATTCTTGAAACATCTAGCTGGCTGGGTGGCTGGGTTCCAAGATCAACAACTACCAGCAGGGGTTTCGGGCATCACTCAATTCTTCAAACACCATTCTCATCTGTATGGTGGTTGCCAAACCCTCCCAAACATTTGTTGAAGGTGTTGAACAAGTCCTGTATATTATTCCTCGAAACTCTATATCTTTGTCGCCAAAAAGTGAAGATTCAAAAACAAACGAACGCCTCGATTCCCCCACAAAGTGTTGGTCGAGTTATATTACACTACATTTTTTTGGGTACTGTTTCACCCAGACATAGAAAACTTATAGCCGAGAAACAATGGTTTAATATGTTCAATTGGGGATTTCCACATATTAGTATTGACATTTGGGGGCCATAGAAATGGAGTGTTTGACATTGGGGGAGGGGATTATTTCAACGTTCGTCTCAGAAAATGCTGGAATCTAAACGACAATGGCTGGCTGGGACATAGATAATGACCTAAGGAGACATCCATCCGTGGCCACCTAGAAAGCCAAAAAGGCATGCAATGGATTGAAATGCTACAAAGTGGGCCCCCCTATTGGTAGATCGCAAAGTTGGCGAACATAACTCCAATAAGCAACCATCTCAGTGACGTCGCGTTCTGACGTTTCATGTTGCCTTGCAACCCCCGAAACAGATGGAAACGTCGGAAACGGGGAAATTCTGGATGTACTAGTTCTTACATATCATATGATATCATCATATATCATCTGTAACCTCCTGGAAACACAGTTCTATCTTTTAGGTGATCAATAGTTAGACGCTGCAAACATGATCCCAGTGGCATGTCTCCTCAGAAAGTCCTCGCTACATTTCGCAAGACTCTGAACGTGCACCTTGCCGCACCTCACAACCAGGAGATCAGGGACATGGCACACCCTGAAAGGGGAATTATCTGGTGATATATAACATTTTGACCTGGTACCCATATGCTCCATGTATAGTATATTTACCTACATTTGGCTCATTTATGGCATAAATGTTGGTAAACAAATCCATACATGGAGTATATGGGGTATACTAGAAGAACTTCTGTTGTAGCCATTCTCAAATATGATAACACCTGTAGAAATGACTTCTTCCGGAGTGCTTGTATAGATGCAGAGCGCCCGAAATCATGAGGACCGACAGCGATATGACAGCGTGCAGGCGCTTTCTGGCTTAGAAGCTGCATGCAGACTATCCCAGATTCATTAATTCCTTGGTATTTGGGAGGGGGTTTCCAAAAATGGGCGTAGCCCCAAATCATCCCAGTCATAAACGACCATTTTCGTCTTGAAACCCATGGTGACTCGGGGATCGCCCATGGATGATATTGGTGTCTTTGAAAATAGGCCACCAGCCCCACCAATTTTAGCCGTGTCAATCGGGAAAACGCTCAGATCAGGGACCTGTAACTTAGTAACTTACCGAAGTCGCACATTGTCAGGCGCACATCAACAAAAAACCGTAGTCTGAAAATGTCTGAGGAACAAAACAGCTTTGATGGAACTTCAGGAGGTGAATCTCTTGCAATTTTCATCTATCGGTCGTGGCTGGGAAAGTCAATTCGTAGCTCCAACTGACTCACCATTGTTTGTTGGGAATATTGATGACGCCTATATAGCTCCAACTGCCCCTCCCTCCTAACCACCAAAAGTAATGATGCGGCAGGGGAAAAATGGACTTCCACACCAGCATCAGAATCGTTTCAGCATCTCAAAGAGATTTGGCTATGGGTCAAAACCCTCCCTATAGGCCATAGGTACCCAAGAAAAGCTGGTTAATCGATGGTAATCGCCCAAAAAAAGTATGGTCATGTCATAGGTATAACATGGTATAACTTGACCCATCCCCCGTTTTCTATGTTTTCTTAACCGCTTCGGCCGCTTCGGCCTCTCGACAATGACGGGATCGCCGTCCAAGTCCGTTCCAGTGAAGGCAAGGCATTTGAAGTATCGATCAAAGCGCTCGTGCAGCGCCTCTGCTGAGTCGCTGGGAGAATTTTGAGGTTCTAAAAATTGTTGATCCAAATTATAGCTGGGTCAATGAATCACAATGAATCTAAATTTAAGACTAAATTTGATCTATTAAAAATAAATCTATTATTTTATATATCTAAAATTTGCTGAGTCACTAATCCAACCTCTCCAGCAATGGCCTTTGGGAAAGTCTGGTCGCTGAATGGATGGGATAACCCAGACGGCCTTGTCCCATAACGGCAACGCATTGGACACACCTCAGGGCCGTTGCAGCAGCTTTCTTAGACTTGGAAGCCGTAGGGAGAATCTATCACCCCCAGGGCTTGTTGCTGACATATGAATTGCTTGCATGATTTATATCCTACTATATCAGACTATATCCTCCAAAGTCCTACTCATGATCTATTTGTTGCTAAGTCTGAAGAGAATTCGTGCCTTTTCAATATGTGGGTTTGTCTGAAAATAGGGTATATTCCCAATTATAGCCATTTAAAAACGGGATAATGATCAGCAAAACCATTGGGTAAATGGGGTACACGACATTTTCAGACACACCCATGTTGCAGCTATGCCTTTATGGGGTCAGCCACCAGCCCCCAGTTTCTTCAAACCTTGGAACTCTCTGGACCCAAGCGGCCATGCTGCTGCCGCCACTGCAGCACTTTCTGCAGCATTTCCAGGGCTCGTTCCACATTCAGCTGCCGCGCTATCAGGAACCTGCCCAGCAGCTTGGGGGAAACTTGACCAATTTTTACCCAAGCTGGTTATGACTAACAGTTCGCCATGGTATAGATGGCCCATAGATGGTTTACCTAGCTATAAAATGGGTGGATCTTTCCATGGCTATGATACAAATAACCAGATGGTAAAAAAAATCTTAGATCTACGCTGCCACGCTGCGAACAAGAGAATCAATGAATCAACCAGAACTATCAAATGAACCAAGTTTTATTATCAAATGAAATCAGCAAAGAGCACCTTCCCGCTCTGTCTTTAGTTGTTAATACCCCATGTCTCTGTGCAGTAGATTTGATCCACCATCCAACGCAAGCATGAAAATACAAAAGATCGAGGTTCTATCCAAATTCACTCAAATCATAGGCTCCAACCTCTTGCCTTTCAAGGATTTCCCTTAGAATCCCATCCCTTTTTTCAGGACTCGCATGTTCACTGGAAAGTACGCGCCACACACCTCCTTTTGTCCTGCGTGAGGGCAGGAGTACTAGGAAGTGGAGTAGGCAAGGGTTCCAAGCAAGACCAAGCAACCCACGATCACAACAGTAGAGGCTGTCCATGCAGTCGCACAAAGAAGGGTCCAAGAGTCTGTCTGTACAACTTGACAGCTAGTCGAAATCCTCGTCAGCTAAGACGGTCCAAAATAGTCGATACAGTCCCTTCGGTAGTGCTCTAGACGCTAAATGAAAAAAATGGATGATCTCAGAATGATTTCCATCAAAAGCTTTCAAGTGTATAGCATTAAAGTGTATGGCTTTTGTATTCTTTTGTATAATGTGTGAAAAATTGATTATAACTGTGAAACTTCAAGCCAACTTCACGCATCTTTAAGGCACCTCTTCTGAGCCTTCGGCATCAGAAGGTTCCGAATCCTCACTCGCGGCTTCAACTGGATCTGTTGGGCACTTGTCAGTTTGATCACT
>Ga0126342_10005762_pt1 | contig 21753 bp, 23 predicted proteins | sample Cyp1metagenome_FD_92528 | JGI IMG/M metagenome (GOLD analysis project Ga0126342, IMG submission 92528) | Coral microbial communities from Lord Howe Island, Old Settlement Bay, Australia - Cyphastrea 1 metagenome | ecosystem: Host-associated > Invertebrates > Cnidaria > Coral ... | reverse complement strand
TCTTCTGACTCTTTCTCTTCTACTCTTCTTTCTTCTAATCTTTCTCTTCTCTCTGCCTCTTCCCTGCTCTGCTTTTCATCTGTCCATATTGTCGGAAGTTTGACTTCTAAACTTCCTTCGATATATATATATGACGTTGATTGATCGATTGATTGGTTGATTGGTTGATTGATTGATTGATTGGTTGGTTGATTGACTGATTGCTTGATCGATTGATTGATTGATTGTATAATTGTATATATTTACATACATATCTAAGCGATATATCTCAATCTGCATCTAGCTGCATCCATCAATCCACATGCTTTTGCTCAGGATCTGCTAACAAGTGCTTCTTCAAGGCTTGCTGCTGGCTTGGTGGGAGTCGGCCAATTTCATCCCGCCGCTCCTCCATGGCGAACTGTGGGTCTTGGAAGGGCAAATAGAAATAAATAGAGATGGACATCGTGACATCGAATCATTTCATGCATAGAAAGTGCAAGTCTCGCAAGTCTTGCATTCCTCACAGGTGGCCCGGTCCTGCTGTGACAAAGCTGCCAATCTTGCTTTCAATCCAGCTATCTCCCTCTCAACATGATGCGCCTGAGAAGTACAGAAACACAACAATCAGCTTGGTCCTTCTCCGTCTCTCATTCTCTCTCTCTCTCTCTATCTCTCTCTCTCTCTCTCTGTCCCTGTCTCCCTCTCTTTCTGTGTCCACAAGTAACTGCTCATCCAGGAAACATCACATTGTATCTAGCTTTGGAGGCATTGTAGTCATGTGCACCAAAAAAGAAACAGCCCGCCTATCTGGGCACAACTTCAAAAGGACTCATCGCAGTCCCTTACACCAAAGTGATGATTCTAATGATCTCCGCCCATGGTCGAACCCTCCACTCTTCTAAGCTGCCTCAGAGGGTTCTTCGTATTGATCTGCAGTTTCCGCTCCTTGAGCCCCTTGACAGCCTGCTCGATCACCCAAGATGTTCGCCGGATTTTCGAGCAACCGTTCCACTTGCGAGCGAGTGTTGGAGGACAACCTTGGTACTCGCTGCAGTACCTGAAAGATCAGGACACTTCCGTGCTGGGGACCATATCACAAACATGGTGTATACTTGACTGCTCTCATGAGTTTGCCCATCTATGAGTTCAGGAATAATCACAAATTCGTGGAAACGCTCTACAATATTTGCGCTCTGCATCCAATTCGGCCAATGCCACGCTTTCAAGAACTCGCTTCTAGCGTCGCCATGAAGATTTTTTGCCTTCATTGAACAATGATATGACAGCAAGTGACAGCAAAGAGAGATTGGAATCAGCCAAACAGTTGCCCTCGCCACAAGAAATCACAAGAAGCCGCCAAGCTTTTGGCCACATGCGGTTCTTTTGGGGAAACCATGAGAAACCGAACTGCAAAGCGTCTCCAATTTCTCCGAAAAACCTGCTGGACTTTGCCCAAAATCTCCTTGGCCGAAGATGCTTGGGAGACGAACCAAATTGGTTAACAAAAATTCTGGAAAGAATGCTGACACCAGAATCCAAAATAATTTAAATATAGAATATATTGAATTTATAAATGTGTGAGCCAGGACAAAGTTCACCAAGGCAAGTCTGGTCTTGAATCCTTTCTGCATCCCCCCAGGAATCTCTTGATCTTTGGGTTCTGGGTTATCAGGACCTCCGAGCCAAGCATGACACAAGTTTCTTCAGATTTCAGATTTCAGATTTCATTCGTGTTTTGGTCATGATACAATCTTAGTTCAGAGCACGTGTGAAAAAAACCGCTTGACTGCTTTGGCCACCAACTCTGAAATGGCCAAAGGCAGGACAAGCAAGGACCTACCCAACAAGTCAGACCTTACAGACAAACTGTCCAAAGACTGGGTGCAAAGCTTTGCAAATGGAGTGGGTCACAGAATACGCACTTCGCGATACTGTGGAAAATCAAGAATTTAACTGCGTGTGATAACTACTATATACATGCATTCCATTTAAACCCCTTTTGACTTTTTCCAATTTACCAAATGCCATTGCAAGGATCCTGAAGTGGATCAACAATCGAAGGCCGTCCGAAGCCCTTTGATGATCAACTGCGAAAAGGTACAGCGGCCGCCGGTCAGCAGAAACCGGTGGTCAAATTGGGAAATCCTTTTCTGTTGCGGTTGGTGGAAACAGGGTGGCCGTGGTTGGTTCCAGGTGGTAAGGTTCCAGGACGGTTGCTATTTGGTTTTCAGTTGGGGAAACATAGGTTATGAGCCCAAAACCCACGGTAAAAAAGGTCTTTCTGTTGAACCCCAAATGTCTAGCCTCATGCGTAGACGCCGTGATGGCAATGCGGAAGATTCGGTGGCTAGCTTAGCGCTGAGCAGCGGACGCCTGCAACTGATGAGAGCGCTGCAGAAATGCGGCCGGCGGATGGCGCAGCTGTGACGGCTGATGATAGAGCTGCAGATGTGCGGCTGGCGGCTGATGGGCGAGCTGCAGAAATGCGGCTGGCGGCTGATGGGGAGGCTGCAGAAATGCGGCCGGCGGATGGCGCAGCTGTGACGGCTGATGAGCGAGCTGCAGATGTGCGGCTGGCTGATGGGCGAGCTGCAGAAATGCGGCTGGCGGCTGATGGGCGTGCTGCAGAGATGCGGCTGGCGGCTGACGTGCCAGCTGGCGGATAAGGCGGCAGCCGCGCTGAGGAGCAAGCGGCTGGTGCTCTAGCGGCTGATGCAAGTGCAGGCGCTGGTGATGAGAAAGGCACCACTGGTTTGGAGATCGTCAGTCAAGAGTTGGTGCCAGCATCACAGGCATTGGCAGTTAGGACTCCCGAGACGGGTGCGTCAACTGGAAATAAGTTTAAAGGCGAACAGAGTCCAAATACACCAGTTTCGAATGGACCTCGGAAAGACATGAAAGATGCTCAGTCTAGTAGGGTTGAGGCAGTGAGAAGTGATGGCATGACAAGCCCAAAGGGACCGCCTGTTTCACATGGACCTCCTTCCTTTGTGACACCTGAGGGACATAGGCAAAGCATGCCTCCACCGTTCACCCCAGAGCAGTCTGCGCGGCTGAACGAGATCCACCGCCCTGCACTTCTTGGAGTACCACCGAGACGGAATCCAGCACAAGGTGAGCTTGGGTATGGGGGAGGTGATAGATCAGCACTTCAGAACATGTTTGCCACGTTTTTGCACAGTTTTGGACAAATGTCTCCAGATTTGACTGGCCGAATGCAACGAGGTGAAGCATGGGAATTACAGGTAGAACAGACCATTGATCAGTTGGGAGTGCAGTTGAGGGCATCTCAGTCAGAAAACCACCGGCTTCGTCAAGAGCGGCAAGAACTCAGAGAAGCATTGGAACGAAAGGGCCACTCGCGGTGTGGAACACCAGAGGAAAGATCGTCAGTAAGTTTTGCTAAGGAGGGGAGCAGCGGCTCAGCAAGGACCTCCACAAAAGGAGGAAGAGGCAGAGTCCCGGCAAGAGCATCTTTTCAAGGAGGACGGAGCAGCGGCTCAGCAAGGTTCTTTGCGAAGAGAAGAGAGGACAGGGCAGAGACCCAGGAAGAAAGGAACATGCAAGACTCAGCAAGTGATCAGTCTTCGGAGGAGCCTCAAACAAGAAGAGGAAAGGAGAAGACCGATCAGCAGACTGTGAAGGTCATGCTGAAGTCGATGCAAGGGATGCAAGAACTACAGAAGCAGATCGTCGTCAGCAAGGATGAAGGGAAAGGTGAGGAGATTGAGACACTGAGGTTTGCGGCGGAGTTGCCAAAGCTGATCCTGAGACGGTGCCGATCGATTTTGCGGACTGGCTGGTGTGCCTCCATGCCCACATGTCAGATTTGCGCTCCGCCAGTGAAGAGTGGTGGGATCTGACATTGTCCACAGCAAAGACATGGTATGCCAACCACCTCAAGCTCACACCAACTCAGAAGCTCACCAATTTTCCGGAGGCCACGCAGGAGCTGAAGTTGAGAAAGTGGTCTCGGTTGGAGAGACGTGCATCTTCATTGCTCATGGCCGCCTTGCCCGACTCCCTCAAGGAGGAAGAGGTTTCCAGCAAGTCGGTGACAACGCTGGGAATTTTGGCAAAAGCAATGCTACAATACCAACCTGGCGGACTGAGTGAAAGAAGTGCCATACTTTCCGCCCTTGAATCGCTGGTGGAGTCAAGCTCAGTGGCAACGGCGACTTCTCAGTTGAGGAAGTGGATAAGGTGGAAAAGGAGAGCCCTGGAAGTTGGCGTCTCCATACCAGAGTATGCATGAAGGGGTCAGGGAAGCTGGTCAAACGCATCGTTGCCAATCATCCAGATCTCAGCTTCCGCCTCTCCTTGGTCAAGAGCTCCCTCATGGTGGACACCGTCCCGACGCTGGATACGGTGACGCAGTACAGCGAGCACCTCCTTGCGGAATTGGAGCAGATGAGTCAGCAGGCCAGAAAAAAGGATGCAGCTGCTAAAGGTCAACCCAAACTGCACAAGATGGAGGAGACACCTAATACCAAGGCAGAGGAGAAGGTGAGGGCCAGGGGAAAGCCGGATGAGGAGGTGGAGAGCAGAAAGAATCCATGTCGGTTTTTTCTTTCTGAAGCTGGATGCAAGCGCGGTCGTGGTTGTCCATATGGTCATGTCATCGACTATGAGAAACGGTGTTGGACATGTGGCAGCAAGAATCATCTTGCAAACAGTTTCCCTCGAGCAGAAGATCCACGTCCGCAAGCAGCAAAGATGGGATCAAAGACAGCTGAGAAAGATTCTAAGTCTACCTCATCAACGACTGAAAAGCCTGAACAGCCTGCAGAGAAGAGTGACAGCGGCAGCGCTGGAAGGGAGGAGACAATGAAGGGTTTGCTGGACGAGGCAAGCAGGATGTTGAAGTCAATGCCGGAGTCGGATGTCAAAGAAAGACGGCAGGTCAAGCAGAACTCCGAGCTCAAAATTTAAGGGCTTCAGAAACAGCTTGATGATTTGAAGCGTGTGTCTATGAAGCCGTTCAGAATCTCAAAACTCCGTCCGACAGCACACAAAGTGCTGCTGGATTCTGGGACTACACATCCGTTGGGGGCGAAGCTCAAGGGAGAGAACTTGCAGCACTTCCCAAAGGTGAAGGTGACATTGGCGGGAGACAAGGATGGCGCTCTCTCCTACTGGAGTCATCATTGGGGAAGAGGGCACTGAGCCAATTATGGGCCTTCTGACAACAGTGTTGGGTTGCGAGATCTCTTGGGGAACACAAGGCCTTGAAGTTCTTCATCCTCAGTGGGGAAAGCTAAACGTCACAGTTGAGGATGGATGTCCAATTGTTCCGCAGGAGGTGGCGATGAAGTTGATCCAGCAGATCGAGAGCAAGGCCACGCAAGTGGTGAAGACTCTGAGGATGGATACAAGCTCCGAGGCAATGTGGCTGCAGATTGGTTGAAGAACATCCGGCATTCCAAGGTGTGCCAGAGGCGATCAAATCTCAGCTAGTGGAGATGCCAGCAGGCGATGTGATTTCACAATCGAAGACAGCGAAAGCTATGGAAATCAAAAGGGATGCTGGTCCATCTTTTCTCGGGGCAAGATGATGGATACACTTTGAGCAGAGCTTTCCATGAAGTTGGAGGCGATTGCAGAATTGTCTGTGAACGGGACGTGCTGCGTGAGAAGAAGTCCAGTGACCTTTCGCCAGCAGGCGATGCGTACCCATTACTCCTCAGAGCAGGTTGGGTCAAAGCCTGGGTGGGAGCTCCCCCGCGTCGAACAAGAGCAGTTGCGGCAAATGGAGGTTCTGGGGGAGGTGATGCCTCGACCACTGCGAGGATGGACTGGTGCAGAATGGGGTTTGGAGGGGTTGTCCAGTTTTGAGAAGAGCCAGGTTCAAGGGGATGACATTTTGATGATGATGAGATTCTTGGTCCTCTTTGCCGTCTCTGAAACAGTGCGCAGGGCAAATGGCCTGGAACAGCCTACCACGCTCATTCTGGAGCAGCCTGCTCCACCAGAGGACAAGCCTGAAGTGGTGTCATGGTGGAGGACTCCTCAATGGAAGAAACCGGAAGAGATCTATGGTTTGGGCCAGCAAAGGGTGAATCAGTCGGAGTTTGGCGCTTGTGCAACCAAGCCAACCATCATTGGCGGGAATCTTCCACTGGCGGTGTCATTGCCTGGAAGGAAGGGTCAGGGCAGAGATGTATCAGGCATGACAAAGCAAGAGATTTTTTCTTCTTCAAGGAGGTTGTCTCGTTGGCCCCCGCTTTTGATGAGAGCTATGGCAACTGTTTTGCAGACTTGCACTCTTGGTGAGCAGATCAAAGTGAGAGCTGTTTCCTGGCAGGAACATGTAGCAGCCAATGTAGCAGCTGGCCACACACCATTTCGCAAGGAGCGTCGAGTTTGCCAAGAAGCAAGTGCACAAGATGCCAAGCATCGCAGTCAGCATCTACCCCCCAAGGCTGGCGTCCTCAGTGTTGACATCACAGGTCCATTTCATCAAGCTCCAGACTTGAACAAAAGGCAAGCCAAGTACTTGCTGGTAGCATGTTTTACCTAGCCTGCACGGAGCAACTACGTTGATGAGGACAAAGGTGAGGACTTCAAGGTTCCTGAAGGAGCTCCAGGGGATCAAGCAGCGGAAGACATTCCGGCTCTGGAGGATGAACCACCTGAGCAAGAGGTTCATCAACAAGAGGAGGTGGGGAAGCAGGAAGGAAGGAAGGAAGGAAGGAAGGAAGGAAGGAAGGAAGGAAGGAAGAAAAGGAAGAAAAGGAAGAAAAGGAAGAAAAGGAAGAAAAGGAAGAAAAGGAAGAAAAGGAAGAGGAGTTGAAAGAGGAAGAAAGGCAAGTCATTAAGATCGAAGTCACAAAGATGTGTGAGCTGATTCCTTCGAGATCAAAGGAGGAGATCACCAAGGCCATCATCAACATGTACATGAGGTTGAGGGCTGACGGGTACGTGGTGACCCAACTACATAGTGATTGGGGTGCTGAATTCCAATCAAAGGCGCTTGAAAGTTGGTGCCAGTCCCGCACCATTCTCCACACATATACGCCGGGGGATCAGCCCCAAATGAATGGAAGGTGTGAGGTCACGGTCAAACACCTGAAGGCGGCTATCAGGAGAACATTGCATGGCGCAGGAGCTCCTTTTGAGCACTGGCCATTGGCAGCCAGGTTCATCAACGAGAAGTTGCGCCAGAAACAGGTTGGAAAAGAGCAAAGGACACCGCCCTTTCTGTCCAAGGTTTTGGTGAGAAAGAGATACTGGAGGATGAAGGAGTTGGAGCCCACTCAAGAACAAGTTCTCTATTTGTGCCCGTCATGGGTTCATCATGGCCATCGGGTAGAAAGACCACATGGAACCCAAACTCTTACAAAGATAAGACCAGATGGAACCCAAACTCTTACAAAGATGGTCATGCATGGCCGGTCCGAACCTCCCACTCTGGAGACTTGGGAAGATGCACTGAACCCCATTGAGGAGAGAAGGAGGTTGCGTCACAAGGCATCAATCTACAAGATCGAGGCGGGAGAAGGTGAAGGTGGGTCGGAACCCGAGGGCGTAAGGGCAGAGGTTGAGAATGCAGAAGTGTTGGAGCAGGAAACGTCCCAGCTCCGGCGAAAAGAAAAAGTGAGGCGTTTGATTGAGGAGGAGATGGTTGAGGCGATGGATGATGATCAACAAGTAGCAGGAATGGTCTTCGACGGTCGGTAGAAGAGTGGCGGCCATCAATTGAGAAGGAGCTCACTTCACTGTTTGAGACAAAAGGAGCTCTCAGACGAGTCAGTGAGTCTGAGGTGAACAAGTTGGTTGAGGAGGATTTGGCGGAGGTCATCCCTAGCAAGTTGGTTTTCACAGTGAAGCCTGACCAGTCACAGAAGGCTGGAAAGAAAAAGACCAGATGGTCGCCTGTGGCAACTATTAAGACCGCGAAGGGTCACAAGACCTGTGTGCTGGTGGAGCAACAGCTGCGGCGCTCAGAGAAGCTCTGACCATTGCTGCTCAAATGGGATTTCTTGGATCAGTCATGGACGTGCGCACAGCCTTCCTCAATGCCCCCATGCTTTTGAATAGTCAAGAAGGGCAGTCACCGAAAAGGGCCTTCATTAATTAGGCCACCAGCTCTTTTGGTTGCAGCCGGTTTGGCAAAACCTGGGGAATACGATGAGGCGATTATGGAACTATGGATACAGAGAAAGTCCTCGATTGTGGTCTGATTATCGCGATGTGGAGATGTCCAACATGGAGATTGATTGTCAAGGAGGTGTCTTGACACTACAACAGATGATTACAGAACCCAACATGTGGAGAATGATGCTCTGACAGCCAGGACCTCTTGAAACAACACAGGCCGAAGAGTTTGTGGGTTTGGTCCTCGTCTATGTAGGCGATTTGCTTGTCTTGGGTACGCCTGAGGCCCTGAAGGCCATGATCTCTGGGGTGAGCCAACGAGGTGAGGTTTTTGGGAACAGAGCCCTGGAGGAGGGAAGATGGAACTTGGCTCATGACACAGGCCAACTACATCAAGGATCTCCTCAAACAAAACCTTGGAGGAGAAACATCTTCTTGGCACGCCAGGAAATCCCACTTGCCAAGGAACCAGAGGTCGTTGACAATCCAGAAGAAAAGACAGCAGCGAATGTCAAAGAGGCACAGAAGGTCGTAGGAGAGTTGGTTTTGGATCACTGCAAGAACACATCCAAATCTAGCTTTTGTTGTCTCCAAGTTGGCGTCATCACAAAGTCCCCATTGCAGGTGGTTTCTTTGGTGAAGTCTGTTTGGCATTATTTAGCTGCGACATTTTCACATGGTTTCGTGTTCAAGAACGAGGAGGGCAAACGACAATTGAATGTCTTCACGGACGCCTCCTACAGTGATGTGTCATTTGGGTGCCATTTGGTTCTTTGGGGATCATCCTTGCTGCTTTGGAAAGCTGGTAAACAGCCTGTTCAGGCAGCTTCCACTGCGGAATGGGAGCTGGTGGAAGTCTTGGAGGGATCGTTGGCTGGGGATGCGGTGAAGGTAGTTTTGGAGGAGGCACTGGATGTGGTGGCTCGATCTTTTTCCTGTACTGATTCATCAGCAGCGGTGTCGATCATTGCAGGGGAATCTGGGTCGTGGGGAACAAGGCATCTTCGCAAAAGAGCATATATTTTGAGGTCCAAGGTGCTGTCAGGCGAATGGCTTTTGAGACACGTTCCAGGAGCAGACATGTCAGCGGATCTAGGAACCAAAGTTTTGTCGGTGCAGAAGTTCAACCAACACAAGGAGGCGATGGGAATGTTTGTTGGAATGCTGGAAGTGGAAGAGGAGAATCACAAGGAAGGATCGCATCAAGCAGGCATTTCACAGAAGGCCAAGGAGAATGCATTGAAGGCTATCATTCTAATGACGAAACTTGCTCTTGCGAAGGGTGAGGAAGTTTCCACTGCTTTGATTGTGAGAGATTCACAACCAATTTTGCCGAGTGCCAGCGACAGAAAAAGTTTTGCACCTCTTATTGTGTTTGCGGCTGTGATCTTTTGCATTGGAGTTTTGGTCGGAATCTGCATCATGGGCATCTTGCTTTGGAAACAAGTTGACAGGGTGACTCTTGTCAACTACAAGGGATCGTTCGTGAACGCACCAGTGTTCTTTTGGGTATGCTTTGAGAGAAGCCGAGCTGAAAGCACAAGAAGTAATGATGATGCAACCTTTGCCAGGAGAAGATCAGTTTCGTCGACTGCTGAAGCGTCTTTTGCGCCGAGCGCTCTGCATGCGGCTAACTCGGGTGACAGCACTGACTGCTGGTTCTACCTCGAGCGCTCTGCATGCTGCTGGCTCGGGCACTGCTGGTGCTACCTCGAGCGCTCTGCATGCGGCTGGCTCAGGTGACAGCACGGTGCTACCTTGAGCGCTTCGCGAGCTGCCGACCCCAATAACAGCACGGCTGCTGCTACATCGAGCGCTGTGAATGGGGCTGGCTCAGGTAACAGCGCGGCTGGTGCTACCTCGAGCGCTTCGCGAGCTGCTGGTCCAGGTAACAGCACGGCTGGTGCTTCCTCGGGTGCATCAAGAGCTGCTGGCTCGAGCGATGGCACGGCTGGTGCCTCCTCATGCTCCAGAGGAGCGGCTGGCGCTGGCAGCAGGTCGAATGAGCAGATTCGCAATGCGAGGTCAAGACGACCTTTAGCTCCGGACAATCTTAGGACTTTGTACACCGCTCCATTTGGGGGGAAGTACCATGTAGATAGGAACTGTCATGGACTTAGGAACGCAAGCCAGATAGCAGTGACACCACGATGCCCACGTTGTGGTCCTCAATCGGAGATCCCACAGTGGGAGTTGTATGCAATTGGGCATGGATATGAGTTGCATGTCTCATATGAACATTGCAGGGATTATTCCAATGGGCCCCTGAGAGCGTTCGATCCATGTGCCATTTGCTGAATTTGCGAGAATTATGCATTTCGAGCTTGCGTGGCATGGCGGGCGTCGCAAGGCCCAGTAGTTCGGAGGCCAAGGAAGGTTCCAAATTATCAGTTTAAGTCGTTAAATTGTTTCAAAACGGATCAAAAGGTTCTGAACTTTTGTCTTAAGAAACAACATGAGGGACCCAATGATGGTCATGATGGGATCCTGCACACTTTGGCCTTCCAGACAGTAGCCCGGATCCAAGTCCTCTGCAAGCCTGTCATCCAAGCTGCTTCATGTTGTCCACCGCTGTGCATTGCAGCCAGCTCCAAAGCTCCAAAGGATGCAGCCAGCCACAAAAAAAATGTGGACAGGGAAGGAATGAAAGCCTGTTGGGGGATCTTGATGGAGCAATGGTGGGAGCCATGGAAAGCAAAGGGATGCAAAAGGAATCAAAGGCCCAACGCTGCAAACTCATCGATATGTATCGCATGTCTGAGATCTAGATCTTGCACGGTGGAAGGCCACGCTCATGTTTTGAGCACTGCATGGGAGGTGGAATCGGTGGAAACATGCTTTGCTCCCTTTCAGATCGTTCATTTTTCTTGGCTCCAGGATGTTAACCTTGTGTTTTTGTTTGCTTTGTTCTTGTTCTCCGTCTTTGTCTTTTGCCTGTGCCCCAGTTGCCTTCAGTCCTCCAAATGTGGCTTGAAGAGCATCAAGAACCGTTTGCACGTTTTTGGTTCTCAAGATTCCAGCGTTCACTTTGCTCTTCGGTTCCATTCATCAAACGCTTCGAAGTCTGATAAGCTGGTTTGCTGATGTTTGCTGTTGCTGTACGGTATCCTTTATTGAATCTTCGCTGGCTTGAATCGTCGCTGGCTGGAGTCTGGTAAAGTGGATCTAGTGATGAACTCGGCTAAAGACAGGATTAGCAGTGCATGATATGAAAGGGCAGCCCAAAAAGTGCCCTGAAAAGGCATACAGTACAACTGTTACAGTAATTTGATGAACCGACAATTACTCCATTCCCATTATTCCCGGGGATTCTAAGGCCCATTCCTGAAGACTTTTGCACCTGCAAATCACTTTTTTTTTCAAAACAACACCAGACTGCCAGACTGCTAGATTAAAGATAAATCAAACTGTCCAAAAAGGTTTTGTACTTTCTTTTCGTGCGAGTTCTTTCTAGAAAAATGCAACGCCGCCTAGTGTAGAAAACAACCAATGGGGATATTTTGCTCAATCTTCAGGCCAGTGTCGCTGGTCAGACCTCTTGAACCCTTGCTTGGATTTCGGCCAGAGAAGAGGGCATCCAAATTCTCCGACTCCTTTTCAACCGTGGACATGGAACTCTCATGTGACTCTCATGTATTTCACATCTCAAGCCACAGCTTCGAAGAAGCAGACATGGCAGGACACTCGCAAACTGTTGAGTCTTGCGTGCACACAAACTGTTGTTTCTATCTATATATATATATATATAGATATGAGTTATTACATTTGTGTTCATTTACAGGATGTCAAAATTATGTCATTTCGAATCTCGGTGCATGTATATTTTGTGTGTTCACGTGGTCCTGGAATACACTGGTCAGTCGAAAGGACTTGCTCTTGCCGCTTCGCCTCACTCTTGATGGTCCAGGTCCTGCTGCACTCATATCTGGTGACAAACGGGGATCAAAAATAACAGTAGAATGTAGAAGAAACACATAGAAGCACCATGTTCAATAAATCACCGTTGCTCATCGCAGCCATGTGCTTCAGCCAGTTTATTTCCATAACCTCATCATCACATTACAATATCTCACAGTATCAGCAAATGTGCCTTTACCTCATGCATTTTGTGGCTAGGAGAAAATCACTGGGGATCTCTGTTCATCCTCGATCAAAGATGAAAATTAAATGTCAGGGAATGCTCAACCCGGAGTCCTAGAGGAAACTCGTGAAAAATGTATAAAACTCGTTTTTAAATGTATCCGTGATATTCTGCGACAAAACTGTGACCTGGTGGCGGCTTCGGGGTAGGACACCTTTGAGCTTTGGGTTTGACCTTTGCGGCCTTTGCGGCCTTTGCGGCCTCAACAATTCAAACCGTTCAAAGCCAAAAAATCTCCGAAGCTCTAAAGCTACAAGAGGAATCAGGGCAGCCAAGGTGCTTCAGCTTGCTAAACTTGCATTGTTTTTGATAGCAAAATGTCGTGTAAAAAATCATGTCAAATCAAGAAGCCAATTGAAGACGCAAAGCCAAGGCAGCTACAGGCTGGGTTGACAACAGGAGGTCTCCAGCCAAGTGAACTTGTCGAAACACCTCCCAACTATTTGGCACGTAACAATATGGCAATATGTACAATGTAGATCAAAGTGTTGTGATCTCTTGTCCCGCAGATTCTCACCGCAATTCATGCGTTTTGGTTCTGGGGTGATATTGATATCAAGATGGAAATTAAGTAGAATTGGACGTCTTTCTCAAGGACTCCGCAAAATGCTTGCAAAATACCTGCTCAGACATCTGCTCCTTTTGTTGGGAAACAACGGACAAGAATTGCCAATTTCAAGAAAAACACGTGACTGGCAACAGGATTGCAACAGAATTGCTCGTTCAGTTCTTCCGTTCGGTTTTGAACAGCTTCGCAGCACACCAAAGCCTCAACATCTCCGCCTTTGTCTGGATGAGCCTTGCGATATAATGAGAACGACAAAGCTTCAGTATCATCACATTGAGAACCACAAGGTATTCAACACCCTTGAACAAACAAGTTGAGCTTCTGAGATCAGTAAATCAAAGCTTCCACCTGACTACACACAGATACAGACTACAGTATCTCTCCCCTAGGCTACCTGCAGCCTTGTGACATTTTATAAAGGAAGACCTCCTACTCTACCATGGTCTACGTGGTGCCGGGATGTCTGGCTGTCCTGTCTGGCCTGCAGAAGCTGCTGGCGGTAAGCACTTCGGATTGTGGCGGGGTCCTTCTCTCCAGGCGGAAGACCCAGCACCGCAAAGGCATCCGACAACTTCATGGCACAATTTTATGATGTCCCTGCATTCTTAGTATATGATGTGCACATGATGTCCACATGCTCTGCATGTCATTCAATCTTGCTGTGGGGCTGAGAAGCTGTACCGTGCAGGTAGAGATCCAAAAAAAATGTCATACGGATGCGGAATTGTTACATCTGCACATCCTTGCTGCAAAAACCTGTGAACTGAGACGGAAACCTATCGTATTTCAAGAAATGCAAGAAGCCAACGAATACAAGAAACAAAATCCGTAAAAAAAAAAAAAACTCAATTCAGGGAACTTGTTTTTGCCTCACCTTTTCTAGCAACATTACGTTGTTTTAATAGCCAGGTATCCCGATAGGCTGCCAGGTATTGTTCGGTACTCAAAGTCTTAGAAGTTGTAGAGCAGAAGATCTAAGATGATCTAAGAGCCACAAAGGGAAACACGGCAGGAGTCAACGGAGTCAACGCAAGCTTCTACTTTTCGCATCCTTTGATTCCACTTTGAATCCACCGATCAGTTCGCAAGCTCTGACCAATGCTCTGCGGTTTATCCACAAGGTACTACGCGCCCAACAAAGCGACCAAGAACTTGGCTCCGCACGTGAGCCTGCTCCACTGATCTTTCCCTCATCTTTTGTCCACCGCCACAAGTCCGATCACATTCTGACCAGAAAGCCCATTCCTGAGAGGTGGGTCGAAAAGGCAGAGATTTGGCATATTGAAATCACACATGAAAACATTTTAGCAGAATCAATGACAGAGGGCAGCAAGCAGAGCTCCATGCTCCCAGCAGGCAAGGCTGGTCCGGCCTGTGCAAGTAACGCTATGACTGTTTTTCCTCGCAATAAAGATGTCATGATGCTCCAGCCTTGAGATTATAAGCCCCAGTGACAGAAAGCCTACACTATCCGTCTTTTCTCATCTTTTCTTGGTTTGACTTTGGCTTTGTTTGCTTGGCCCGGTAGCAACTCTCTTCATGGGCTTTGTTTTGCTCTGCTGTGCACCTGATCTTGGGCTTAGTCTCGATCAAGCCACCAGGGCAGTCACCTCATATGCGTAGAAGTGCAATGTGAAGTCCAGTACAGTAAGTAGATGCCCACTGCTGCACTGCTGCACACTGCTGCACTGCTGCAATCTGTATCCAAACAAGTCTAATTTTGTCTATTTATATATATATATATATGTGTGTGTATGTGTGGTATATATCTATATATTTATTTTAATGGGTGAAAGCTTCCACAATAATGCAAGAGGGCATAACAGGCCGTTGCGACATTACGGTGCAAGTATAACTTATATGTATACTGTATATACATATATTATATATATATATATATACCTCCAACTCTTGTGCAAGGATAAACGGTCAATCCTGCTGCATCGGGGAGTCACAATGAAGGTACCATTTTGCAACATTGGTATACATAGATATCATTGCTCGTTTTCTGTTGACAAATTCGACTATGTCAAATCGCACTTGCTTTCAGAAAACAAAGGTGCAATAGAACGGCGAATCGCACACATCCATCTGTGCGGACATCTGCATGCATGCAAATGATTAAACATGCGCAAACAGTATGCAAATGGACGTCATCATGTATTTCACTTGCAGGGCGTGAATTGAGATGGAAATTCCAAGAACACCATACAATTTACATGCATAAGAAAGCTGCTAGATATATTTCTGAATGATTTGTCTGAGTCTGAACCACACGAAATGCAAGTTCGGAGTTCGGTGGATCAGCTTGCGCACGACTAGACAGTCATGGAGTAGGTCACACGACCATGTCCAACTTTGTAGGGATGCCACTTCCGCCAATACCAGGTGGAACCAAAACGGTGCGCTTGCGGAACCTTGGCATCCGAAGCACTGGAAAAACACCAAGATGGCCAGGCAGCAAAACTTAGGTCGCAACCACTGGTCTGTTTGAGGAGCATCTTCCTTCCAAATGCTGCATTTTTTTGCTGCCACTTGGCTGCCACTTGGCTGACACTCGGCTGCCACTGACTGTTTTGTAAATTTCAGGGGGGTGACAAGCTGAAGTACCTTCTGCGTAGGCATTCATATCCACACTGTGTGGCGACATCACAGCAGTAGCATACAGTAGCCAATGCACGGTTCTGTCATGTTAAACTCTGCGGCTGCGTAATCCGATTGCGTTGTGCAGCTGAGGGTTGTAAATCGCAGTGTGATGGCTGTCTAACAGCTGCGAATGGTGCTTTGGCAGCAGAATTTCTTCATTTCGGTGTTGATGAGTTTTCGTTTTTTGGTTTGAAGTGCTTCAAAATCTTCGTTTTTCTGCTTGGGCGTCGAGATTCGGTTTTGGAGCTGCAATTTGTGTAGCCGTTGTCCTTGCTGCTGCGGCTGCGTGCGTTATACTATTGTGTTTTGCAGCTGAGAGTCGTAAATCGTATTTTAGTGGCCGCCTGAAGGTTGCGAATGGTGCTTTGGCAGCAGATATTTCTCAATTTTGGCGCATCCTGTGGCAGCTTCTCTGTGTAAAAGTTTCTCTGTGCAAAAGTTTGCTTTGTGTAAAACCTTCTCTGTGTAAAAGCTTGCTGTGTGTAAAAGTTTCTCCATGTAAAAGTTTGCTTTGTGTAAAAGTTTCTCTGTGTAAAAGATTGCTGTGTGTAAAAGTTTCTCTGTGCAAAAGCTTCTCTGTGTAAGAGTTTGCTTTGTGTAAAAGTTTCTCTGTGCAAGAGTTTTTCTCTGTGCAAAAGTTTGCTCTGTGAAAAAGTTTGCTCTGTGTAAAAAATCTTCTCTGCGTAAAAGTTTCCCTGTGTAAAAGCTTGCTGTGTTAGCTTGCTGTGTGTAAAGTTTGCTTTGTGTAAAAGCTTCTCTGCGTAAGAGCTTCTCTGTGCAAATGCTTGCGCTGTGAAAAAGCTTGCTCTGTGTAAAATCTTCTCTGTGTAAAAGCTTCTCTTTGTGTAAGAGCTTAATGTGAAGCTTCTCTGTGTAATTTTTTGCTGTGTGTAAAAGCTTGCTTTGTGTAAAAGTTTCTCTGTGTAAAAGTTTGCTCTGTGAAAAAGCTTGCTCTATGTAAAGGCTTCTCTGTGTAAAAGCTTCTCTGTGTGAAAGTTCCTGTGTGTAAAAGCTTCTCTGTGCAAAAGCTTGCTGTGTGTAAAAGCTTGCTGTGTGTAAAAGCTTCTGTGTTTAAGCGCTTCTCTGTGTAAGAGTTTCTCCGTGTAAATGCTCTGCGTGTAAGCATCTCTGTGACAGGAGGTGAGAAGAGTTGAGAAGAGTTGGCCAGAGTTGAGAAGGTGAGAAGAGTTGAGATGAGCTGAGCAAGAGGTGAGATGAGTTGAGCGGAGGTGAGAAGAGGTTGGAAGAGTTGAAGAGGTGGAAAGAGGTGAGAAGAGGTAAGACGAGTTGAGAAGAGTTGAGAAGAGTTAAGACGAGGTGGGCAGAGGTGAGGGCCGTTGAGAAGAGCCGAGAAGGGCAAGGAAGAGGTGAAAAGAGTTGAGCTGAGGTGGGAAGAGATGAAACAACTTTGAGAGCTGTTGAAAAGAGTTGCAAAAATTGAGAAGAGCTGCGATGGTCTGAGAAGAGAGAAGAGTTGAGAAGTGGTGGTCACAATTGAAAAGGGGTGAGGCAAAGTGACGACGAATTCACAGAACAGAGTTGAGAAGCTGTGAGGGTCCGCTGCATCTCCTATAGGCAAACCTTGTCTTTGGATCCTATAGCGTTACACTTCTTAAACATGGAAACTTCCGCCACCCGCCTTGCGCGGGTTCTACTTGTATAGATATCATAGTGCCTTCGATCTTGAAAAGCACCAGAAGACGCTTGATGCTGATACAATGCGTGCAGATTCACTCCGTCAAAAAGCATTAAAAAAAATTGCTCCGAATGATAGGGAAACTTGCGAGAGGCCAACATGCATGGTCCTGCATAATGAATACACCCAAAGAAATGAAATGATAAGAAAAGTTCTCTGGAAAGTGTGTCAAACAAACAAAACCTAGTGGCAGTGCCCCGAGGCCACAGCAAAGCAACAAAAAACAGCAAATCATTAACTCGGATTAATCCGGGTCAACGGAGTGAAGTCTGTCAAAAAAACTGAGTGAACTCGGAGTCTGGTCCTCTGTGGGATTTACGAAGGACCACTCCGACCACTCGCTGAGTTGGCAGTCCATGGAGTCACATGGCCTGCGCAGAGTTCACACAGCTCCAACGCAAATTCAAAGATGAAAAAACATTTTAAAAAAAAACTGAAAAGAGCGCGAAAAGTGGAAAAGTGAAAAGTATGTCTGTGAATTTCGTTTCAAATGGGCTGGCCTCACTTCACAAGTTTCAGTCTCGTGGATCACACCCTTAGTTTCACAGCTGATGATTCGTTTCGCAGCAGCAAATTTGAAGTAAACAGGCTGTAAATAACCTTAGGCACACTTGTCCTCGAGGCAGTCGCTTGAAAGGACCCATGTCATTTTGCGAGAACGTGCTCATAGGCACCGAAAGTTTGCACTGGATTCCCAAAAACCCGAGGGAAAGTTCGAAGCTGCTTTGTCGTGCTTTCCTTTCGATGCGGATTGACATCCGATGCATGAAATAAAATTCCAAGCGTCTAACTGTTTCAGCCACACAGTATGTCCCATCACGGACTTGCTTAATAAGGTGCTCCCCAAAACGGAGCCATTAAAATGAAAAAAGAAACATATTGTTGAGGTGAAGCGTCGCATCGTCGCCAAGATTATCAGCCCTCCTTCACACTGAACATGTGATCTCACTAAAGTACTAAGATTCACAAAGCATATCCCCCAGCGAACCGACATATTAATAGAAGGGCCACCATTTCTCCACCATTTTCTCGGGAAGTTCTAGCTTTACGCGTGATATGTCTGTTGACAGGGTAAGTGTTCATTCACAGATGTTTTGCTCTTCCTTTCAACAACAACAGTCAACAATCGGACATTTTCCAGACACAATTTGGAACTGCTAAGTCTGCTAAGTGAAAGTCACAGCGCAGCTGAACTGCCCCATGCTCAGAAGTTTTGCAAATTTCAGGCTCTCTTCACTCCGGGTTTTTCTTCCTCAGATTATCTGACGCAAACCACACTACATGGCACCCTGAGCTGACCACGTCACAGGGACGGCCATCATGAAGTGCCTCGCGTCACTCAACTTTCAGCGTGCATTGCATGCTACCAGACAGCTACCAGGCAGCTACTGAAGCTTCTCATTCGCCTCTTGAACGACTTTCCGAAAACGAGAATGTTCGCCCGGACCTGGCAAGTTTCACCCTAAGGGAGGCACATGGGCACATATCACTTCACATGCCAACATGAAGCAACATGAAGCAACATGAAGCAACATGAAGCAACATAAAGCAACTTGCTCATTACTTTTATTGAATATGATAGTATGATCATCTCAAAAAGGGTTGCGCAAGTCTTGCAGAGAATCGAATCCACCTTTGTCGGCTTAAGGATCTTAAGGTGCCTGGGTTTGGGCTATTTTCTGGAGGGCTCCGTGTTTCTCAAAAACTTCGGAGGAAAAGAAATTGACAAGCTGAGCAGGCTGAGCATCGGGATCCTTCGTATCCGTGCTCTCAAACCATTGACAAACCGGTGCCTCCCAGGCCTACGCTGCATACATGGCCTACATGGCCTACGGCCTACATGGCCTGCCCTAGACAAACCAAGGACCACGGCCCCACAAGTGAATGGGGGTGTGATGCACAAAATGCCAAATCAAAAAGCCGATCCATCCCTCTTTGCATTCGTCAACTTTGGTAGTTTCAATGATCTCTTTCTGCAGCGCTGCAGGGATCCACCAATTCACCATATAGCCAGAATTTTTGTTCTCATTGGCACCCATCACAAAGCATGCATCATGTGGCCCCAAGCTGGTAGAGAACATCCCAGCTCCCCAAGGCCACCAGGTGGTGACGAGGTTTTTCTGGTTTGAAGCAAGCCTCATGACATTCAAACATGCGTGATATGCTTGCTCTTCACCAGGGTAGGAGATCTTTGGCACTGGTGGCATCTCCCAGTTTCCAGGCTCACCAATACAACCATAATTGCAGTCGCCAACCGCAAAAATAGTTCCATCGGCCCACACGCCTCCACCTTCCGATGGCTTCTTTGTAACTTGGAGGTGCTTGTTGAAGTGGATCCAACCACCTCCACCTGGCCCTTTGTCAGACAGGGTGCATTTGGGCATGAAATAGTTAGAAGCTTTCACTCCGATGCAAACATAAGTTTCGTCTGCCCCATTTGGGAGCTCTATGGTCTTCCAAAAGTCTGGACTCTTTGGGTCATACTTGCAATTGTAGAACTCTTTGATGCCGCACGCAGTCATGTATTCAGAGCAGTACTCAGCTGCACTGTCAGGCAGTGGGCCTAGGCATCGAGGGAGGAAGTCGATGATTGTCAACTTCAGATCTGGAAAGAAGTGCTCCAGTTCTGTAGCCCACTCCACACCAATGAAGCCTGCCCCAACTACCAAAACGGTTGACTTCTTTCTGTTGAGCTCAGACAGCTTGTGGTATTCTTCCAGAACATGCCGACGACGACCTTCAATAAATCGCTCATCAAGATGCTTCCAGTCACTCACAGCCCGAGCTTCCTCATGAACAGTGGGGAACCACAATGATTCGCCCATTGGCTTGAAAGGACCGAAATTGCACCCTGAACAAATGATGCAGTAATCGAAGCTAATCTCCTCCAGAATGTTTACAAAGATCGGCTTGATGGTGGCAACTTTCTTGTCGCCATTCAACTCCTTCACTTCGCCCCAAATGTACTTCACTCCCATCTTGCGCTCTAAGACTGGCTGCAAGGTAAAGGTCAGTGAGTCCAAGTGTGCGGGCTTCACGAAAGCTCGGAGCACTCCTGGCGTGTACTCAAAGTACTCTTTGGCATCCACCACTGTTACGTAGAACTTGTTCTTCAGGTCCCGCGCACAGAAATTGCCAGTGAATTGCGCCCCAATGATCAGGCAACGAGGCTTTGCCGCCTTTCCCATGCTGAAAAATCGAAAAAATGTGCACACGTGCCCCGATACTAGTCAGCGCACTAACCTGTGGGCCAATTCCAGGCACATGGAAACACGTGGATCTAGACTCAGGCTGGGACTTGACTGAACTATTCAAAACTAATTAATTGCTAGTCTTCAAACATGCTGGCTGACCACAAGGAGAACTGCACTCGCTCCACTCATGCCATTCTGAGAGTTGACAATCTTCTGGGGTTGGACCAGGACCTGCACATTGCTCCGCGCGTCTGTGCTAGGAAAGTGTCAATTTTCCAAGTTATTCCAACAAGTCACAAAGCTTTGCCGAGGTCGGACGCTCTGAGGTACACACTGCATGGCCGTGTCTCCTTCATGTCTCCAATGCATGGCTTGCCTGTTTGGAAAGGGCTTGCAAACATCTTCAACCGTCCATACACAAACTGTTGCTGGCTGTACCTTGTCCTGTATTTTTCTGGGAAATTGACCGTGAACCTCAGCCCCGCCAACGCAACCCACCGCCGTCAAACTCCGGAAAGTGGATCTAAGGTGGATCAAGAATTTGAGCCCGCCGCGTGTGGACTGATCATTGGGTGTCCCACAATCTGTCCAGGAGGACCACGCCTTGGCGTTGAAGTCATTTGACTCAAAAATGACTTGAGAATTTGGGTTGACGCCTCTCGCAACCGGTGCCCAAGTCAGAAGGAATGTTGAAGGCTCTGAAGGCACTGAAGGCGCAGTGTCTTTAAATATGTTTGAATCATGCTGATTCGGTGGCTTGCTCAGGTTGCGGCAGTCCATTGGCAATCCACTTCATTCAGGATACACCTTACGACAAACATAAAAAGCGAAAGACTCAAAGATTGCACACTTCCAGATACTTCTTTGAGACACTTCTTTGAGACTGTTAGATACTTCTGGACAGTTTGGTTCTGGTTTGGGCCTGTTCTGTCTTGGTTCAGGCCTGGAGTGAGGACTTGATCGGGACTGCATTTTCTTCCCCTCGCAGGGTTGGCCGCACTCGTTGTTGGAAACCTTGCACGCTTTGACACGCTTTGTTAGACAACGTTGAAACATGGTGAACCTGCTGAGTCACTCCGAGCAGAGGGATTATGAACAATATCATATTATATCATATTATATTATATTATATTATTACAGTAAATTACATTATATTATGTTATATTGTATTTTATCATATTATATTATATTGTGTTATATTATATCATATCATATCACATCATATCTTATTATACATATCATACCAGTAGTGCCGCACAAGGCGGTGGCGGAAGTTTCAAAAATAGGAAACCTATAGGAGAGATTTGTTGTTGTGAATCAAGGATGGCAGAGCGAATCCACTGATGGACCGAAAGGTGCTTGAGGTCTCCTCTCTTTCTCTCTCTTTCTCTGACTATCTACCTACCTACCTATCTATCTTCTATGTATC
>Ga0126342_10005761_pt1 | contig 21754 bp, 16 predicted proteins | sample Cyp1metagenome_FD_92528 | JGI IMG/M metagenome (GOLD analysis project Ga0126342, IMG submission 92528) | Coral microbial communities from Lord Howe Island, Old Settlement Bay, Australia - Cyphastrea 1 metagenome | ecosystem: Host-associated > Invertebrates > Cnidaria > Coral ... | reverse complement strand
TACATTGTGATGTATTGGTACATTATGTATTGTTACAGGATCTACCACCCTTCATCATAGTCAATTGCACCAAGTAAAAAGTCATTCGTAACTCGGAAATTGCTTCCCAACTTCCTTTGATAAATCCATATCATATCCTACAAACATCCACAAATCCAGTTGCTTGATTTCCCTTGCACGATCAAAACGCTCAGGCACTGTTGCGCCACCACGCGACTCAAACCTGGGCGACAAAAATGCTGGGGGTAGATCATCCCCAAAGCACCATCGACATATCTGGTCTGGTCCGAAATGTCATCCAAAAAATCCAGAAAATATGAGAAAACTACATCCATCTACATCCATCTAGCTGCTTTTTTGCTCAACAATGTTTTGCCCCAATGTTTTGCTGGTCAACTTGACAACTTGCCATTTTGAGGGTATACGGTATACTCCATCAAACACACCCAAATGCTTACCTAGTGACCAAACGTGCAAACTGGGAGTCATGATGGATCTGGGATTGCTATCAAGATCCAGTGAGGCAAAAAATCTAAGGCTCTGGCGATTCCCTAAGGCTGGATCTGAGTCGACCTCAGGGTCGGAAAGCAAGGTTCAAGGTCGATGGAAAACAAATATCACTGGTTTATGATCACACACCGGTCTGAAAATAAAGGTGCCCTCATTTAAAACATTTTAAAACCTGGATTATCCCCAACTAATCATGATAATCCAGATTTTAAATGATAATCCTCATGGCCAGTTATGGATGTTCCATATAATTTCCCCCAATGGCCATAACTGACGTCCGTACGCACTCCACGTCCGCGCGCAAACGGACGCCCCAATGAAACGATGGTGTGTTTGTTGGTTAAGATTCCAATGAAACTCAGATATGTACATATCAACATATCATAACATATCTATATATATATTATATCACACTACATTACATTGTATCATATTATGTTGAAAATTATATTACAGTATATTTTGTAACTGCCACTGCCCTCATTATTGGCCAGTTTGTGACGTAAAATTTGGGACACCCAGAAACTAAAATGAAATCAGCTGAGACTATCCAGGAACTATTTTGAAATCTGCTGAGACTGTATTGCGATGACTGCAAAACAAAAACTGCACTTGTACGGTATGTATGCACATGCTGTTTGATGGTTCCTGTTGCAATTTGGACATGGTTTGAGACGGTCTGAGACGGTCTCGAAGGGTTTTTTCTTGCAGTTTGGACATGGTTTGAGACGGTCTGAGACGGTCTCAGCGGTTTTTTCGCGTTGAGCTAACTGTAATGTTTTTCCGATAGTTCCTGGCAACCCGAATATAATTTCTCTGAAATCCCATATAGTTCCTGTATAGTTTCTACGGCCCAAAATGCCCACACACAAAGAGGGCAGTACTGGTTACAATTATATTATCTTATAGTATATTAAATGCTTTTTATATAAAAAGTAAATATATATAAATATAATAATATATTATATGTATAACAATGACACATATAGTATAATGAAAAATCGTATAATGCAATATAATACAATATATATATAGTTAAAACAACATGTAAAAAACTACACAATACAATACAATATCATAACAAATAAGATAATACAAACAATACAACATAAAAAAAACAACATAATAACGTATTAATAATATAATATTATGTAATGTAATGTAAAGTAAAATAATATCGTACAGTATAAAGAAATATACTATAAGAAAATATTATATAATATATTATAGCATAGTATACTATATTTTACCCTAATATCATATATCTGTATATATATACAACTATTTACATTATCATTTATACGACCACCATGTAAATATGTGTTTCTTAGCCTATTTGCAAACCTAGAGAAACCTACCCTTTGGGGGGCCGTTCCTGTATTGATAAACGGATACCCATGGCAAAAGGGCTTGAAAAACCTACAACTATTGGCCTGGAACCTGAAAAGTATGTTATAGTGTTTTGGTTTGAATTCTATTTGGTTTACTCTATACATATAGAGTAGAAATCCTGGATAAGATAAAATATATATATATACATATCAAACAAACAACAACTAAGAGTTAAATGTGCTAGAAACTTCATGACACTTACATATTCTATCTATCCAAAACAGGATTATACCTACCCTCCGGTAGTCCAACAGCGCAATAGACGATTTTCATTGAAACCTCCATTTCGTTCGAGGATTTTCCATGGATTTCCACATATTTTCCATTGCCACGTTTTTTAGTACCAGAGGATATACTATACTGGTTGGTGGTATACCTACCCCTCTGAAAAATGATTGAGTTCGTCAGTTGGGATGATGAAAATCCCAACTGAATGGCAAAAATATGTTCCAAACCACCAACCAGGTATAGGTATACCACTTGTTGCTGACACTGGTGACCATCCACAAAACCCCTCCCGCAGTCTCAGGTTCCCTACGAGTTGTCGCGCGGCCGCCTTGCTCAACATGAGCAGCTGAGAGGGAATGAGCACTCGACATGTGGCCCTTGCAGGCCTTGGTGATTCACGGACTCTCCAATGGTTATCTGAAAATGTAGGGAAAACCATGGGAAAACCACCAAAAATTTGATGGATGAATTGGATGGTTCTCTGAAAATATCTGAAAATGTAGGGGAAACCCAAAAAAACACAACATTCAATGAATAAAATAAAACTGTTCGCCTTTGATGACAATTTAAATCCTCTATTTTCAGACACACCCCTCTGAGAGAAAATGCCAATGAAGAATTGCCATGTTCAACAGGAACTTCTGACATGAAGATGATTTTTAACGGAATTTCCTTTTGCGTGGGACATATAAATAGAAAACCGATGGATCATCAACAAACAAGTTCTGACCATCCCCCATTTTTGATTGTTACGTACCCTCTGATTATTTGCTCTAGGGAAAACAGCCCAGATATATATATATATATATTTGTTTTTAATTTACCTATCAACAAAATGAACCATTTTTGTGTTATTTTTCTATGGCAAACTGTTAACTTACCGAATGGTATAGTGCTTCAAAGCCATGTTTGCCTGTTATCCTGCAAGTTATCCCATGAGTTTCACATATTTCATCACCGTTTCTTCCAACCCCCCGGGTCCCCCAACTCATCATAGAGTACGCTCTCCATGCAGCAAACGAACTAAGTCGAGCGACCCGTAGACTCCGGGGCGACCAGTCCAGGGGCATAGTGTGAGTTGTCTTGTGATAATGAATATAACATTGGTGGGGATTAATAAATGATCCCCATATTGATGATTTATTAATGTTATATAAATGAAATATTACATGTAACATTCATGAACATAAATGATGACATGGGGATTGCCAGAAATGATCATTCTTCATCCCGTTAACAGGATGTAATCTGTCTGATGATACCTGGGATTATGCGGCGCATTCATGTATCGCATCATGGGAATTCATGGAGATTTGTGGTAACCCAAAAATAGACATACCATTTGGAAAAGTATGTTTATCAACCACTTATGGTAATATTGAGGATGGTTTATTATTGGTTCTAGCACATTGGATGGACATTTCAAAGCAAAACCTGGTACCCCAATACCCCATGGTTGGTCACATTTTTTCTCATTCGTTCGATGGCAATTTTTGGGATCCCCTTATGATCCTTATGTCGAGAGAAAGGACATGAATCTGCAATTTCCAGGTTGAGTGTATAGAATATGGCTACAGCGTGCACTGATACAATCCATGCTGTTTGTCTTTTAGCGACATCGATGGAGTGTTTGAGGAGTTGGGTGGTGGTAATGTAAGGACATGCATGGATGATCTGGGGTATGAGACGCACAGGACACTTCTCGGGATGGACATGGTGAAAATGACAAACAAACATGCTGGACGTTTAGTGGTTTTGGTTGTGTTGCATGGGTGTTAAGCGTGTGGTCCCTGCGCATGTTCATCCAAAAAGTGCTCTTGTCTCACGCTGTTCCTTTTAATGCTTTCCAGCAATTGGGCTACCTTCCCATTAACAATATTCAAGAATGTATTTCATGGTTGACTGCTGCAATGGATAGCATCACACCGCAGAAAACCCTCTGTACCTAGATTCAAGTGCTTAACAGTACCCGAGTGGGCAAGAAGCAGCATGACAGCATGAAGCTACAAGTCTAGAAGAAAGCTACGCATAAAAAAACGCATGATACTCGTTAAACAAGTGAACATTGATTCATTCATAAGAGCAAAGCCATGTTCGCAAACAAAATCATTGTACTGGCTGGTTAAGAACAGGATTCCCAGTTCATGGATCATGAAAAACCCAATCATCAACCCACAGAGTTGTCTTGCCACTGCTCATGTGGATCGTGTTGACATGTTATTTTTCACATTTCTTACAGATATCATGAACTACTGTACAGTAGATAGTTATAGCATACATCTATAGTATCACGCGTTTTCTTGAATATCTTGCATCAAAGCATCATTTACAGTACCCATCATTTGAACCACATGTTCAGCATCAAAACCAAGCTGTGCATCGCATGGGTGTCCACACTCCGAAGCGACTCAAGCCTTTGTCGGGTTGGCGCAATGCCCACATCAAAAAACCGTGGTTGGTTCATTTTGATGTTCCAAGGTAATCAACAGGAAATAACATGGAATACTGGTTGGTGGTTTCAATCCCTCTTAAAAATATGAAAGTCAGATTGGATCATCATCCCAACTATTGAGGAAAGAAAACATGTTCCAAACCACCAACCAGGAATATCTATGTTCATCCATCTTCCAATGACAACCTGTAAATTGACGTAAATGCTTTTTCAAGGAAACAAAATAGCTATGAACCCCAGAAACCAAACAACAAAACACCAAGAGGGGTTGGATCACCAGGATCGCCGTTGAACACAGCCACTGCTCTGCGATCTAGAAACTCACTTCCTGTTCTGCTCCACAGTTGGAGCCCACATCTACCGTCTCTACCACCTGTCGATGCTCACCGGCGAACTGCGGGAGTTCATTATGGCGATGGGGCCATGCAATCAGAAAGGCTTCAGCTATTTGCAGCCCTGCTTTAGATTCAACAGCTGACTACAGGTATACATAACTATGTACAGGGTTGAAAGGTGTGTGTGTATATATATATATATACGTATATATATATATACATGTATATATATATATATGTATTGTATATACGGTGTATGACACATGCATATGAGTTTGGTATCTAAATGAATTTTGACTATGTAAACTTCGCTGACACTCCAATGAGAAAAGTGCGCAAACTTCCTTCCCAAGTCCACTGTGAGGCTGTGAGTTGCCATATAGATAGTCAACCTCCAAAACAAAAACCATTCACGTGGTTTTAGTTTAGCTCAACGTGCACATACTATATATATATATGTATGATATGTCAATATGTATATATATAATTGATATATATATATATACACCTACTTGTGATATATACATGTATTACGTATATACACATATATATATACATATATATATATATATACATATATATATATATACATATATACATACATATATATATACAATATATATATATAAGTATGTATGTATATATATACACATAATTTTGTGCAAAAAACATGTACATACATATGCATATAATCATGTATATAATTATCATTTTTTTAAAAATACATTAATACACATACCGATTATACTGTATGCCACCTTGCTGTAGTTGGGCACGGCGATGTACATATTCTGCTCCACCATGCCTGGACGCGGAGCCACGGTTCTTAGGGATCAGCATCAGCTGCCGCTTTCAACCGGGTCTGATTCTAAGTTCACGATCATACATGTTGGTACAGCTATATATTTACATGTATATATGTAATTATATGTATTAAACAACATATATCTATATGTATGACTACAACATACGGTACCCTTTGGGAATATGACATAGCTATGGAACATCACCAGTTTTTATACTACACTTAAAACCTGAAACTAAACGGGCCGTCTCAACCATAGCCAAGTATGTGAAATTGCCGGATGGCAAATCCGATTAAATCACATGAAATCATCAATTTTGCTTGAAAAAACCATTGAAAATCACTATTATTTCATCATTGTTGCTCGTAAAATACCACCAAATCCCATCAGTTTTGCAGGTCAATTCCCATAAAATCACGATTTTCGCTGGAAAAAAAATGCACACAAAATTCCCATGACCAGAGGATCCACCATCCACCAGCCCACCTTGCCGAGCAAGGCGGCTGTTCACGTCCTTGCAGCAAAATCTTCCCGCCTTCACCAGCCTCACGGCCTGCTCCTGGGCTTCACTGACCATGAATTGTTACCATGTAACATTGAACATTTATCAAACATTAATATATATATATATCCTCTCTATACATATAGTAACTATATTAATTGTGCACATTTAACATATATATATAATAATTGTTACATATATAGTTATAAATATATATATATATATATGTAATTATATCTTTTATAGTTGTGTTAGCAAATATGTATATTATACCTCGATCTGTATTTTTCTGTTTATAACAGATACCCCCCTGCATCCCTCTACATTACTAAGTAAAGCCAGATCGACGGTTTCATCGAAATAGATGGCGGCATTCTGTGAGACAATCCGTTCCAGCTCTCGCATCACCAACACACTACAGACTAGTGACTAGTGAAACCCCAAAGTCCCAAATGTCAACTCAACCTTCCGCTTTAAATCGCTCAAATTCCACTACTTTTCTTCCCGGGGCAACACATATTCCACAGCTGCACCTGGCTCAAACCTAGGAAGTCTTGAAGTTCGATCTGCCTCAGCTAAAGAAAAACAGTGAGGATTCACTGTGAGATATGTTTTTCGAGTGCTAAGCTATATATTATATATACACCTGTTTCTGCACCGCTTCAAAAAAAGACATCTATAGTACTATAGAGATTCGAGAAGGGCAACATCCTCCATCTACTGAAGCGAAGAATCCTGCGGATGCCACACAGGCCGTCATTGTTCCGGCCAAACCCCTCGATTTGCTCGACGTTGTCGGTCATCAACACCGATGATTGACTTCATGCTATATATCGGAACGCACAGCATAGGGACCTTTGCGACTCTTTTACACATCATCATCATCATCATCATCATCATCATCATCTTCATCATCATCACCACCGCCATCATCACCATCACGGGAATTGATAGTCCTCAATACCCTTGTTGATCTTCCCAATTGAATCTTAAAGTTAAACGGGGGTGGGAACTTAGATTCCTTCCTCAATACCTTTGTTGCTCTTCCCAATTGAATGTAGAGTTTCACTACTCCCCATGATCTTGGGCGGAACGGGGTCTGCAAGCATTGTTACTATAGTTGGGTACCTTCAATTAACTTTACATATGGGGCAAACTCCCCCAAGGTTTTACTTTTGTATCTTTTTGGGGATGACAAAGCACTACAAATCAGCAGTCATCCCTGTCATAGCACCTACACTACGCGTTAAATTCCGACAGACCTGAGAAGGTGATTCGATACTCTTGCTTCATCCATGCCTAAATCATCAACATTCACATCACTAATCTTACCGTGCGGTAGGTTGAGATAGCTGTGGAGCATGGCATGGCCCGTTGAAAGGGAAAAAGCTCCATGGCATGAAAAAATGCCACTCAGCTGGTACGGGTACAGTTGGGGTTATAGCTGGAGATATAGCAATAGCTTCAATAGCTATGTGGGTTATATATGTATGGTATTGTATGGTTATATCATGTTATATCCCAACTTATGGAGGTGAACCCATCGTAGGTATACCCATAATAACAGTAACTATGGTTCATCCCCATTATGTTTCCATTAGAACCCTATTAAAATCCCATCTCTCATATCCTCAATTTTCATCGTCACAACTGGAGATGGTAGATCCCAATCTCTCCCCCACTACCCGTTCTATTCCCATTCAAAAAAATTGAGTGACTCGCCATGGATTTTCCGTAGATTAAAACATCCCCCAGTGCTGTTGGAGATGGGGTTTCTATGGCTTTCACCCCCAGACCGCCATAGACCGCCCAGTGACATCATCTGCTCCGGCGTCTCAGAGACCTCCAGGAGAGGCGAAATCTGCCGCTGAAAGCCCTGCCGAAGACCCACTCCATGGGTGCAATGGGTATCATAAAACCATAGTGTTGATCTAGAATGTATAATATATATATATATTTTTAATATGTAGTATGTATGATTATGTATGTATATTGTCAAACAAACAATGTATCAGAAGATGAATGAATGTATACATAATATATATTATGTATATGGCCTTTTGAAGGGGAACACTGATAATGGCTATCTTGAAATATAAAATGGATTGATTTTCATGAGATTCCAGGGGAACAACTCTGTCAAATATTGATCATTGATCATCGCAGTGTAACGACAAACAATGTTTGTCACCAGCAATAAAGTGATTGTTCAACAGGTGGTAACCTGGTAGCTGGTGAACAATGCTCCACTACAACAGCAGCTGTCGTACACGTATATCCTCGCACAAAGTAGGGCCAATTGCAGTGCCTATTGCACAGATCGCGGAATACAGTACAACTCTTTCATTTCATGATGCCGAAACGCAGATCGGTGAAGACCACAGTATCACATTGGCCAAGTGGAAACTGGATGTTCTAACCATTTGCTCCAGATGCAATTTCCCGTGCAATGCTTATCCGAGGTCGTATCTGAGATCTCTGACCATCTTAGATTTCGGGGAAATGTCAATCATCTTGTAATTACACAGGGCTAATTCTCTGTAGGATCATGAGGTTCCAACCTATAGCAGACTGACATGATGGTGGGAAGTTCACAGAAATGCCGAAATGCCTTTGCCAGTGCGCAAAGCCTGATGTGAATTTTCAGAAATGGCACTTTCCCCTCGGCGCAAAAAACTTCATCTGGAAACTGGAAACCATTGGGGACTGGATGGTCCATTCAAGGTGAATAACGTGAAGCTGTAATTCACGGTGCAAGTAAGCGACCCGACTGGGGCCGTATGTACTGAGAGGGAAGGCAAAATCTCCGTGCCTCTAGCAGACTTTCCATGACCATGTCCTAGCGACACTTCAGATGTTGGAAAGGCATGGCTACGGCGACGACCACACATTGGGCACCAGCGGACCATTGCTGGGCGGGTGCAGGCATATACCCCCAGGTAATCAAGCATGGCAATTGAACATCCCCTGTAAATGGATATTTAAGGAGGTTTAAAAGGGAAGATCAACTATAACTATAACTGTCTGTTAATGGTGGATTTTCATATGGATTGGATTTTCCATTGGCATGTTTCATTACCAGAGGGTAGCCATTTCAAAATGGTCCTCTAAAATGGGATCAAACACATGAAAACCAACAGGCTAGCGAGCACAGCTTGCTCCTCACATCGCTCCAGCGCTTGCAAGAACGAACTGTTTGAACCTTGTGGCGCAAGGGCTGGGTGATCTAAGTGAAGTGACTTGGGACCAATGGTGATTTGGCTCGTGTAGGGTGACTCACAACATGTTTGTTGGCTAGAAATTCATTAAAAACATGCCATAAATGACAAATAGATACAAATAGCTTATCATAATCCTGATGGCTAAATCTAGCTAAATGGGGTATATCAACACACCAAAAAAAACACTGGCATCCCATGGTTGTTGGGTCTGGGATGCCATCGGACCACCTTTTTGAGGCTCCCCAATCATGCTGAGACCTGGAAAAATATTGGGTTGCTATAAAGTGGAACAATAATCCATCTATCAATGGAATCATCCACTTTAATATAGGGGACTTACTAACCGTGGGTTAGTTTCACCACTTACGATCCGTGGAAGATGATCCAAGTTATATATATATGATATTGTGGTCAAATCCCATTAAGTTCCAGTAAATCACCATTTGTTGTTGGCTAAATCATGTTAAATCCCATTAAACAAAATAAACATTACCCTCTGGTAAACTAACATAACTATGGAAAATCACCAATTTTAATGGGAAAATCCACTATAAATGGCCATTTTCAATAGCTATGTTAAATTACCAGAGGGTAAAACCGCCAGGTTTCCCCGACTGCTGAGGGTATCGAAGATGCGCTGCGCAGGAACTCCGAACGACTTCAGTCCGGAGCTCATCTCGCAGTCCAAGCTGCCTGGAAGGTGAACCCAGGGGACCCCTGGCAAGGTAAGTCCCACCATTATAAAGGTGGGGTTACCATGGTTTACCCGGCAAAAAATCATCATTTTAAATGAAAGTCAAATGGTGTTTCTAATGTGGGATCATCATTGGTGGCTATCACCATCAGAAATCCGGGGCGTCATAAGGTTTAACCACCAACAGCCATGGATAGAAGGGCGAATCTCGACCATAAGCGCTGGCTATCCGACGGATGGGTCAAAAAAAAAGGGGAAGGCGAGTGGCACACTGACTTTGCGTATCTGAGATCGTTTAAGATTGCGGATCAAACCAAATGATATACTTAATGTGTGTATATATATATATAATATTATATATATATATAGAGATAGATAGATAGATAGATAGATAGATAGATAGATAGATAAATGAGTACAAGTGCAGATTGGGGATGCATATTGTCACATCAGCACCGCAATAATTTATCCCAAGCTAAACGGTGGCCATTTCATATGTCACTTGGCTAGAGCCTCAGGCCAAAGATTAGCTGCTTGCTCCCGCAAAGACTCACCAACAAATTTCGTGCAAGACTTGGAAACCACTTTTATACAATCAACTTTTATGCAACCCATGTTTATATTCCAACAGACCCGAATAATCCTATCTAAACACGTTATTTCGAGTGATTCGATAGCTTCTACAATTCTTGGCGGTGATGACAACCGCATGCAAACACCAGCTCAGCTCTTATGAATACAAGTTGAACACACCTTCAACTCTGGTGACACGTGTCTCAAACAATCTTTGAAAGCCTCAAACATTCAAAATGTTACTTAAACCTCATGTTGTAAGCATCCGGAGCCTGACCAGCGCTTGATTTTTTGCTGGCCCAATAAAAGATTCACCCCTACACCGAGTAAAAATGGCACACAACTCTCCATCAAATAATGGGGAAAGTGTCAAACTACATAGCAAAGCTATGGTTTAGATGGCCCATTTAGTTCGATGCTGTACTTATCTTATTTTTCTTCCATGGTTCACTAAATAAGATAGCCATTTGGGGAATATTCCCTAACAAATAGTAACTCACTAACAACCAAAATAGTAATTCACTAACAGCCAGAACTGGGGATGATTCCCCCCAAAAAAACATCTTTCCAGTGACGTCATGAGGTGGGGTCATGACCAGTTTTTCATCCAAATAAATACAGTCCCCATGAACCCAATGAATACTATAGTTAAATCAAGTTATATCACGTTATGTTTATATATATATACAAAACATCAACTATACTTATACTATGTCAAAATTTAAACAATAGTGGAAAATGGATGAACATGGCCCATTTCTAGATGACTTACCTACCACAAATTGGTGAATCACAATAGCTGTGCATATCACGTTGCTTTAGATGATATACCATGATATACCTAAAAATAGCTATTTGTGATATAATAAATAGATACTTTACGATGATTTTTTTTAGAGGGTACAAGAAATAGCTACTATACCGACTATACCCTCTTTGATGACCTCTGGTTACCCTCTGATAATCTATGCTATACGGGCACCCAATGAATTGGGGGGATCCCAAGGCTCGGCGCTGAGTCTCCAAACTGTAGAGCGCCTCGATCCCTTCGTTCTGCAGGACCTGTTGTTCAACACCGGCTGACTCGGAGCCATGGTTTTTGCGCAAAAAACCTGGGGACAGCCATGGAAAAGACATGTTTTAATGAGGTTTTTAATGGTTTTTATGCATTTGTTTTGGTCTTGTTGAGAAATTGTTACTGGAAATCATGATTGGGACCTACTGGAGGTATATCCAAGGAAACTATGATGGTGTCATAGTAAATGTTCTTGTGATGGCAATCCACAAACATTTGTTCTTGTGATGATTGAATACAGTTCCACAGCCAAATTATCATATCGTTGGTCAAATAATTGTAACCCGTGGTATCTAAGTACATACCATGCTATCCCCAAAGACTTTTTGGTTCAATCTCCCTTTTGTTGGTTACACAACAAATGTAATATATTGCTGCTACTTATATATATGTATATATATATGTATATATATGTATATATATATATATATGTATATATATGTATATATATATGTATATACATATATGTATATATATATATGTATATCCAATCGTATTAGCAGAACGCCCATAACAATATTCCGAATATTCCGAATAAAACCCAATTAACACATCATGAACGGTCAACAAATCTTCGACAACACCATCTTCACAGTTCTTGGACAAGCTACACAGGCTGCCCTATGCAGATTGGCCATGGCAAGTCCAAGATTTTTTCTTTGCCACTGTCTTCTAGTATTGTCACCCCTCAAAAAAATATGAATGTGATTAAACATCCAGTCATGTTCTACCTTTCTCTATCTTTGTTTGGGGGGTACTATGTCAACTTATTAACCAACCATATCAACCATGTCACAAAATGATGAGTCACCGCCTTGTCCAACTTCGCCAGTAGTGCGTAGGCGGAGACGTTGCCTCGATCTCGGGGACGGACCCATTTAACTGCACGCTCCAAGTACAATGGGTAAAGATGGGTAACGATTGGTAAAAGTTATCGAACATATGGAATAAACATTGATAAATCACGATGACATATCAATTTTTATGGCTACTAACGGAGGGTCTAGGTCTAGGATAATCAGGAGAATCCTCAGCAAGGCAAAGGGACCCCTGAAGTGACTCAGTAAGCATCAGTAAGCCTTCCGGTTTTGATGAAGGAGTTCCAGTTCCTTGTTGAAACATTGGGAACCAAACGTGGAAGAAATCCAAGAGGTATCAAGAGGTGACATCCAATGAGATCTGGTGAGGTCCTGGCTTCCCTCTCCAGCTGCTGTTTGCTCGTTGTTGAACTGGGAGAGCTCTATTCCGAAAGGAAGTTGTCAGATGGGTATTCTCCACTAAATCAATTTGCAGATAGATATGGACCATCCACCATTTGTATATATATGTATATATATATATATATACAGGTGGTGCCAAAATTATAGAACGAAATTAGGAGTACAAAAGTACGGTAAAATACCGTACCTTCGTACTCCTCCGGATCCCGATTCCGCGCGGATTCGGATCCTGTTCTATAATTAATTTGTCTGTTCTATAATTTCTGGCACCTTGGAGGTTGCTGACATATACTTGCATCAATTTATGTATCTCGGAAAAAAGTGACACAGAAACCAGAATTATAGAACGGTTTACGCAAAATTAATTATAGAACGGAAAAGATAATTATAGAACGAAACTGGTAAATGTGGGAAACATGGGGAAAACACAATTATAGAACAAACCAGAATTATAGAACGACGAAAAAAATAGGAGTAAGTTAAGATTTTTTTTCATACCTTCCGAGGAAAACATAATTATGGAACAACAGGGTACGGTAAATAACGGTACCTTCGTACTCCTCAACTTCCGTTCTATAATTCTGGCACCGACCATATATCATGTTCTTATTGACGGCTTTCCGTATCTACCAGAGCATCCCCAAATTCAGAGTTGATCGAGGCTTCTCAGTGTTCAGTCTGAGCTCCGCTCAACCCTGACAAGCTTGAAGGTCGAAGATGATGAACCGCAACATCCTCGATATATGAAACAATGATTTCAACGAAGATCAAATATCATCAAAGTAGTTGACTCAACTCCTACTCTACGGTAATTTTAACATTGCTAATTAAATATGGAACATGGCCCAGGCTTTAGATGGTTTTCCTACTAGCAAGGGTGACTTTCCATTGCAAAGTGTTAAATTACCAGAGGGCACTACTTGTGCTTTTCCAACAGGACGTGTACTGTTTCGATCTGTTCCAATGTCCGCTGTCCGCTTTCTCGGGACATTGCGACTCAGGTTTTCAGAGCCTTTCCATCGTAAGCTCTGAGTTTGCAGTGGTGACAAGTCAGGGTTCCAAGTCTGGGGGAGGAACCCTGGGTAGATTTCGCAAAGTCTATAAATATATATTATATAATACACACATATATATATGTAGAGTACAAGTATGTATAAATATATATATATAGGCTATCAAAGTTGATCCTGCATTTTTCTTGTTTGCAAAATCATAAGCTGGGTGTCACAGGTTCAATCAGCACATTCTCAGCGCGCCACTTGTTGTTTTCGACGTAGTGTCTAACCTTGTCAATGCCGGATTGCGGAACACTGATCAATCCAAATTCATCCAACTTCCATCTTTCAAGGTCTATGTGACCTCATAAAAACCGAAGCAAAGATCTAGAAGTTTGCAACATTGTCCAGGTAGATCCAGGTATGCCTGCCACAAAGGGGATCAACGTGGCATTGCTTCCAAGGATTTGAACATCAGGCGAAAAGTCTCGTTTCTGTTCTCAGAGTTCTTGCAGACATCCTGCTCATTCCCCAGCGATTTACTGATATATATATATATACATATAATTACATATATATATATACATATCATGTATATAAATTATAAACATATAATATGTATACTATCTGGTTCTGTATATTTAGATATAGATAGGTAGATCAGAATATGGCGACAATTTGAATCTGGAGCCCCCTTTCATGTCAAGGAATGTTGCCGATGATTGGATGGCCATAATTTAAGCTTTCCAAGCCATTTTGACCCATACCCAAATCATGAAACTCCTCAAATTTTGTTATTTTTAATAGTTAGTAAACGCGACTTGTTGTATGGTATCCACCTTTACGAACAATAGAATATATAGATAGGTAGAATAGGTATCTAAATATAAAATTATGTACACATGGTAGCGGGAACAAAACCTCTAACCTACCCAACCTGATCCATAGCCATACTTGCCACAACAAACCCCAAGCAGTTGGCTCAGGGCTATTCCCAGCGTCTAGGCGACTGAGCTAAACTGTTAACCATGGATGCACAAAATCATCCGTTTCATCTTTGAATACATGTCAGATGTGTAACCAAGCATATTTACCGAAAGAGCCAAGAAATCTTTAGCCTTCTTTTCCTTGGCATCAAGTTTGCGGTCAAGAAGCATAGTTGGACAACTTGATGATAGGTCCTTCAGCCTTGGCTGGGAAGATTTACCTAAATATTGAGAGCGGGACCGATTGAACAAGAAGGGACCTGAAGAAAAGGAAAGTCATTGGCATTGTGAACCTTATTTTCCAGGTAGGACTGGCTATGTACACAATTACACGTGTACATACACATGTATTACCAAGCAACACATAAGCAAGACGTTGGAAATCACCAATTTGATCCAATGTGCCTTTCCCAATGAGATTCAATCGACATCAAACAACAACGCAAGGAACCCCGAGATACAGCCAGGATATGCCAAATTTGTGACTCCCGATTTCCATTTTGCAACACCTGTCTCTGATGTTGACAGTGCACATCGCCACACTGCAACGAAGATATCTTAAGACACTTGTTTTTAAGGGAATGTGCATGATTTGTCATTCCCAAATCATCTTTTGCTCGACATGCCTAGACCTCCAAATACCCATAAGAATGGGTATACATTGCACAACATGATTTCGAATTGTTTTACATTTTTTTAATGCGGGTTACAAACGGAGGGTCTAGGTATCCATATTTCAGACATCTTTTGACCACATTTCAAGCATATCACCATCAACTTTTGCCCGTATATACTATAATCGTGAGCCATTATGAAATCTATGCCTATGCAAAGTTGAAATTGCAAAATTCGGCCGAAGAAACCAACAAAAGGGCTATACAAAAATGTGAGTCACTGGATCTCTGCTGATCCATCCAGTTCCACTCAGGTCGCCGCGAGGAAGCCTTCCAAACCCAGGCATTCAATGAAGTTCCCATGCTGGTTCAACAAGGCGCGCCTCAAACAAGAAAAAATCACCGGAAGAATGGGATATTCATGGCAATGGGATACATAACATTGGTTACCCATGACTAGCTGCAAAGTCCCTAAACTCAATGACACTTTATAGCTGGGAAAATCATCTACTGTAACCTAATTATTGTTTTTTTCCAGCAAACCATGTTTGATTACCAGAGGATATCTTAAATCATCCATCTCAATCCATGTCAATCCAAGTACAGGGCATCAAATCAGCACTGCTTTCGATGGTTCTTCCTCCTGTCCATTGGCCAACCATCCAACCCGACGATGGGACCCCCCATACTACTCCCATAAGCAACCCCAATAGTATGGGAAGATTATGGGAAGGTACCATCATTGGGGACCCTTATAAATTCCATGGAAAATCGGGTGCTCTAGACTGTTGGCAACAAAAACGCTAAGGACATCGTTGAATCATGATTCTTGTACTTATTCTAAAAACGCGTCCATCTTGACCCTCCAAGTACCTATAAAAATGGCAATGTTACTTATGTTACCCCATACTTTGAATGCCTTTACCCATGTTTATAGATACAAACGGAAGGTCTCTGTAGCTGTTTGAGCCAGTCTGAAACTGGGACACATGTGGCAGGGCTGGTGAACTTCGGCACCATGTCCTTATACATCCTTGAAATTGAATCCGTGCAACCCAAACAGAGCCAATTTCAGGTTGAATCACTTTCAAAGCCTTTTTGGAGTATGGGTTTGACTACTTAGATGTGGAGGCATGACTGTAGTGGCTTGAATCAAAGATGGTAAAATTCCTTTTGATGCATTTAGGCATTCCCAAAAACTTTGTCAAGACTGACGCTTTAGCAGGAGCTCCAAAAATACTGAGAGCATTCACACACACACCATCCACCAGTCGTGGATATGAATATATGAATATATGAATATATAAATATATGAATATATGAATATATGAATATATGAAAATATGAATATTTGAATATATGAATATGTGATAATATATGAATACATGAATATATGTATATATGTATATGTATATATATATGTATGTATATATATATGTATACATGTCTATATGTACATATGTATATGTATATATATATATATATATCATATATGTCCCATGCTCAAAACATCATCCCAGAAGTATTGGGAATCCAACAAAATGACGGGTATATGGAGGTTTCCTAAAATTGGGGTACCCAAAATCATCCATTGCAGTCAGTTTCTTATAAACCATCCATTTTGGGGTACCCCCATTTAAGGAAACCTGCATATTAACCCCGATTTTGCATGGTGGCATGACGATCTCCAAACTGTTTGGGTTCCCCTGACTCTCTCTGGCTGCGCTGCAGATTGGTGCGGACCGAGAGTCGGGACACGTGATACCTGGGCATTTTCAGGGACTGGTTCATAAGCTATCATATAGGAATGATGATCCGCTCTGGTAATGAAAACGCTATGGAAATCGGCCCATTTCTACATGACTTAGCTGTAGCTATTCAGAATAGTTATGTGATTCAGGATCATTCGACATTTAAACTCATACGTATACTAGGATGATGTGAAGAAAAAATCCACGAAAAGCAGACACCTGGACTTTTCAGGGTCATCCTGTCAAATTTTGATCCGGCTAACAAAACATCATAAGGATAGCAGTAGGGTCGTTGATAACACAGCCTTCCCCAAGAATATGCAAACATCTATGGTATTTACTCAAGATTCTTGGTCACCAACTCCTTCAACGTGACAAAGTGTGAGTAAACATGACTAAATGACGAAGTAAATCTCAGGAAGGCAGCCACATATGCCATCTTGTGCCCAACAACTCAGAGAAAATCCCATGAAACCACCGTAATCCCATAAAAATCCCCCAAAAAAAACAATAAAAATCACATAAAAATCCAATAAAATTACCATAAAAATCCCATAAACGTACCATAAAAATCCCATACAAAAATACCATAAAAATCCAATGAAAATACAAAAAAATAAAAACACATAAAAGTCCCATAAAAATATATAAAAATCCCATAAAAATCCCATAAACATACCATAAAAATCCCATAAAAAAACCCATTAAAATCCTATTAAAATCACATAAAAATTCCATAACAATCCCATAAAAATATCATAAAAAACCCAATAAACCACTATAAAATCACTTGAGTCCACCACAGTGATCCCACAATCCCTTCCACTGGGATCCCGCTTCAAAACGTGTAGTCGCATCAACTGAGCCTGCGGCGCAGCGGGCGATTTTTGTGAGATGACCAAAATGGCTAGGATTGAGTACTCTTGTTTCACTACTACGATATTTAGATCATGATATTTAGAAGTAGTATGTTTTAATTACTATAATATCTAGAGAATGGTTTGATTACTATGATACTGGTTTAAATACAAGGATATGACTATAGCCATGTACCTAATATCAGGTTTGAATATACTGATTAAATATTCTTTAACTAAATATTCATATAGTGACTAGCCATGTGGATATACATTTGATTACAGATAACTAAATATCCATATTCGATGGACATGTTGGTGATGCAAATTATAGTACATATAACCTATAGGTCCTCATATACCCATTTGTTGGTAATGTTTGACATCCATTGACTAGGTAGTTTAAGATCCAATATATAATACGGTACAAAACATGGGGGACACTTCTTAATTGCTGTTTTCTTTGTCGACATGGATATATTATGATATTTTAGGTATGTCCCTTTGGCAAAGAATATTATGATATCATTGGGGATTTAACGAACAACACATTGTCAAGACACCCCCAAAGAAATAATGCGTATCAGGCAGTTTGGTGATTCATTTCCCGGCTGGTGGCATTGCATAAACCATCTGAAACATATTTGTCATTGGGACTGGTCTTCTCAACTGTGGTTGACGAACATATTTGAAACCACAAGCCAGTTACAAATCTTTTAACCACCAACCACTTCTTGGTGAATGAGAAAACTAAATCAAACCCAAGATTTTGACGGTTCGATTGTCTCATGTTGAAAGGACGCATCCTTGCTTTCCCAAGCATGAAGACACACTGTGTCAATAAATTAAAACATACCGGAAAATATGTTGTTTAAAACCACCAACCAATTGAGAAACCACCAATGTCGGATTTCTTGCAAGTCATTGGGGATGGTTTGTCGTTGGGTTACCTTATTACCGAAAAATATGTCCTGCCAAGGTGTCCCACCTGCGCCGTCAGTAGCGCCACCGCTACTCCGACCTGCAGTGATTTCTACAAACATGAATCATCACATCTGTCATAAGCAAATCGTGTATATGTAATTATATATAATTAAAAATGATTATGTATAATTAAATAAAAATATTTTTAATTATGAATATATATTTATATAATTAAATGTAATTATATATAATTATATATATATATATTATATTATATTATATAATTATAGATTATCATTATATATTATAAATAAACTAAATATATAATTTTAAATAAATAATTATAAATAGATATATATATATATATATTTATTTAATTATATATATATATATTTATTTAATTATGTATATATAATTATAAATACATGTGTAGTATACATATATAAAATTATATAAATATATGTTTTATGCTGTACAATATATATATATATGAATACCTAGACTTGTACCTTTCAAAATGGGTAACGCTAGTGGCTGGGGCTTACCGACCAGCACACTGGGCAGCAAGCCGTACATCATCGAACTGGCCACCTGCAGCGGTGACTACACCCACCAAAAAATAACAAAACGTGGGAAATGATAGTCAAATATGAAGGAAATATCATCGAACATCAAACACGACTTTCGATCCTTTTTGGGCAGACTATATCATATTGGTACTTGCATATCCCAATCTTGGTTGGTCTAATCCGAACTTTTTGAAACAGCCACCTATCACAAGTTGCAGTGGATGCCAAGGAACGCACGTTGGATCGTTGGATCCACTGGTGTCACACCGATCTCTTCTCGGTAAACAAACTGGTTTCTGGTGAAGACTTTCCTAAGAAAACCAATCCACTAAATGTGTCTATGTACATATATATATATGTATATATATATGTATGTTACATATTGTTATAATTTATATAGGATACATGGATGAATTGTTTGGGTCTCTTGGTCAAGAAATGGACCTTCGGGTCATTTTCGCCGGATAGGTCGATGATGTTGATGGGGATGTACATCTGGGAAATGACCAGGAACTCCAAGAGACCCAACTTGCACCTATTTTTATGTCCCACAATGCCGGAGTGCAACCAACAATTGATTGCTTTCAGCCCTACTGAATCGACCTTTCATGGAATTGTGGATGATACCGGGCTCTCACCTCTTTAAAAAAAAAAACAACATATTTAGCATTGCTTCCGTTTAGCTACTCAATCCATTTGGGAGCTATCAGGCAACCCCTTTAGATCTGACCTAGACATGCCCAAGATGAGCCAGCTCTCCAATGTCAAGTACCCCTTCTGTGGTGTTGATGGGGAATGTTACCAATCAAATGATTCAACCTCCTTACCACACGACTTAGTACTTAATCCTTTCCCCCCAGAACCCCAATAGTAAATACCTTTCCGAAAGTAAAAATCCTTGTAAAATGGATTGGATTTGTTTATTGGTGGCACCATATTTTGGTGGCCCGCATTTTTGGGCACCGTGCCTGAGCATAGATGACCAAGAGACCGAGAATGCCAACCTCATCACTTCCCATCTCTCAAATTTCGAGGAAAAATTATAGGAAACCTCAAGAAACCCTTGATATGAACTAAGGTTTCCTGTTACCCAGATCCTGTTACTCTGAAACCAATCCACTGATCATCACAATGACATTATTCAGTTTTGTCCATCCACATGTTATGGGACGGCTTCACGCATGTTTTCTCTTGGTGAATGGATTGTCCAATGGGGCCAACCAACTATCCAGGAAGACTCTGATGAGGAGTGTGGAATCAAAATGATAAGCACATATAACACAGCTGATAAATTGAAAAACATGAGCCAAAAATGAAAATCCTGCACGGTTGACCCAATTTTTATGGTTCTAAAGTGACTCTAAGGCTTGACAGTCTCGGTTTAATCCTTCAATTTTCAGAGGCTGGGTACTTTACGCCCACGGCATTGTTCTACACTAATTTTTTCTCGTGCAGTTGTGAAATTTTCCACACCCCATGGAACAACTCCCATCTGCTGTGCCAACAACATGATAACTCCCAAGTCAAAAAATACAATGAAATACATCAGGTTTAAACAATTTGGCATGATTTCCCAAACTAAACATTGCACATTTTGATGACATCCCTTGCATTCACTCACCATCATTTTCGCGGCCCACCTTGTGTCGCGCAGTCCACATCCACTCCTTCGTGCAGAAATTCAAATCACTTATATAGCTGACCTAGCTGGATTTGAGCAGTGTTCAAGACCCGAGCTATGTTTTTCCATGAGATAAATAATTCAAAAATAAATGCACGAATCAAAAAAATTGAAAAGTAAAAACATGTACACACATATAATATAATATAATATAATATAATATAATATAAATAAATAAATAAATAAATAACTAAATAAATAAATAAATAAATATATATATATACGTATATATATATAATTATATATACATATTAATCCCTTCCTCCTAATACTAAACGTCCCCCTAATACTAAAAACAGGCATCCATCTCCAATTTCCGAAAATTTCAGTTTGGCCAATTTGACTTTTAATTGATCCCCTTTAAAAAAC
>Ga0126342_10005760_pt1:2500-21755 | contig 21755 bp, 22 predicted proteins | sample Cyp1metagenome_FD_92528 | JGI IMG/M metagenome (GOLD analysis project Ga0126342, IMG submission 92528) | Coral microbial communities from Lord Howe Island, Old Settlement Bay, Australia - Cyphastrea 1 metagenome | ecosystem: Host-associated > Invertebrates > Cnidaria > Coral ... | reverse complement strand
CTACATACCTACATACCTACATACCTACATACCTACATACCTACATACCTACATACCTACATACCTACATACCTACATACCTACATACCTACATACCTACATACCTACATACGGTACCGTACCGTACCGGAACGTACCGTAACGTACCGTACCATACCATACATTACATACATTGCATTACATTGCATTACATTACATTGCATTACATTACATTGCATTACATTACATTACATACCATACCATACCATACATTACATGTATATATATACTGTAGACATTCCAGCGTTTTGACAACTTGGAGGGAAACCATATCATTTCACGGAGGAAGAAACAGGCACCGACTTGTAGTGTGGACGAATGTGCTGGGATTGGACAAGGCCATTGCATGTCATGACAGAAGAATTCATTGCTTTGGTATCCTTTGGAGGTCAAAACATGGCCAAAAGATGGATTCTGTACCCATATTGGTGGATGGCCTCCATTTTCATAGCTTTTTATACATCATTGGTGGAATCCCATAGGTTGACCAGCAAATCACGGCCGCATTTGCTTCCCCATGGTTTGCGTTGGGTTTACACAGGAATCACTTGGGTATATGACACAACTGCAAGGCAAGAAGGCCAAGTCTAATTAAACACTCCGTTCTTTTTGGTCATTGCAACTCTAATATTTCCAAACGAATCCATAGTGTTCATGTTTTGTATACCTGATTCTGCGCGTTTCTAACTTCCATCGTGTATCACAATATATATATAGATAGATAGATAGATAGATAGATAGATAATATTAGATAATTAATTGTATAGGTACCATACCTAATTTGTATATATTATATACATACAATACACATGTATCAAACTGTATATGACATTATATTAGATGATATTATCACACTACTAGTTGGAATGCATCCTCAAATATGAGTATATAGCGTATATATGTAAACATATATAATCATATCATATCTATCCATATCTATCCGTATCATCCATTTATGGTTGGCCATCCCCTTTCTTGCTGTGCGGCCTGGCAGGATCGCTGTCTCGGCATCCACGATGGCATCTGGATCTGCACGTTTGTGACCTCGCGGCACAACGCGAACTGGTGATGGGAGAACCAGCTATCACTGAAGCTTTCCAAGGGAAAATCATGGGAAAATCATCAAAGAATGTGGATTTTCCATAGCTATGGGCTATGGGGAGACATAGCCTTTGGTCATTTTCCATTGAGAGAATAGTGATGTAAGCATGTTCACCGATATTTATTGGAGATATTATATCAAGATATGACCCTCTGGTAATTTGCTACATTGCTACGGAAAATCACGATTTTTAGAGGAACAATCATCGAACCAAATGGGCAAATTTCCATAGCTACGTTAAATTGTAAGATGGTATCACCGAAGGGTTTTCAATCTTATACCTTGTAACAAAAACTGGAAGATTGTATTTTTTTGACCCACCGTAAACAAAATAAAGCAGTTGGACATGTATGTATATGTATATATATATATGTAATTATAGATAGTTATATATACATATATATATAACAATATAGCCGATAATATGGTCTGAAATGGGGTTACCCATCAGTGTGAAGGGGATATAAAGGATTTGGTTGGTGGTGGCATATATATTTTGCCAATCAAACTGGGGAGTAAAGCACCGTTAAATAGGACAAACTCTTTTTTTTCCCTCCACGTTGTGAAAATTGGTGCCCAACCAGCAATCATCGATGGGGATCAATGGGGTTGGTGGTTTCAGTCATCTTTGATTTTCCACCGCTGGGAGGATGATCCCAATTGCCTTCCATATTCTTTGAACGGCTGGAAACCACCAACCAGAAATTCTCTCGAAAGAACTATATGGGTGTGTCCAAGCGCGAAGTGTTCCATGGGAACGCCAGCCATGTCTTCCAAAGTCGCATAGGAACCGTACATTAGACATTAGCAACATGGGTATGGTATCGGTCAAAATCCGATCAGTACCCTGGTGAACTGCCAAAGAGCTTGGATTTATGGAGGAGGTTCATCCCCCCAAACATGGTACATTGATTATTGTAAATTATGATCCATCAAACATGATCTAAAACCAGTGGGGCCAAGTATGGCATCAACCCTCGATGTACTACTTGAATCTGGTCAACCGTTGCAACCTGACTGTTGAGAAGGGTCTTGTGGATGGTGGTCCCCATCCCTTAGAGCCAAACATGATGTTGAAAATAGCGGATGTTCAGGTGTGGATGTTCAGGTTCTGCTGTTAACATCTAACATCATCTAACATCATCTAACAAAGTCTCAGGCCAGAAAATTCAGCATAACCGCCTTCGGCATAGGCTTTGAATCAATTTGGTGATGATTTGGGCCACTTGGTGCGTCGAGCGCCTCCGCTGGTTTGTGTGGCAATTGGGTTCCTTCGAGTTACTGAGCGCCAGCCTTCTAATATGTTAATGCGTTCTGAGGAACTGACAGCATCATGAGTTCTTCAGTCGTGAATATGCACATATCCAGCCCGGCAATGCTCCGCAGTACGACCTTCGGGTGAAGCCCCAAAGAATCAGTGAAAGTGGATCATCCTGCAACCAGCAAGTATCTGACAGAAGTATCATGACGTCTTCAATCTTGTTGGTGGAGTCAGCCCCCCGTTTGTGTGAGAGTTTAACAACTACTGGTACAACATGTATATACATCTATATACAATGTAACATTATTATATCATATTTATATATATAGTGATCTATGTCTGGGTCTACGTGTATATAGGTAATACGTACTTTTAAATTACTGTAAAATAGCATATAATATGTAGTAATTATCTTCATATGTATTTATTGTTTTTTCATACTGTTCTATACTATATCATACTATAATATATTATATTATATTTTCTTATATTTTTTTATATTATATTATACTATATTATATCATGTTATATATATAATTATATATTAAGATTGGATGATTTTATATATTGTAATAACATATCATCCAATATCAATATATATATATATATAACATGATATATGTTCTATATATCTATATGTTCTACTGTATATATATTCTTTCTATCTATGTATATATCTATGTATATATCTATATTCTATATTCTATAGTCTATATACATATCATATATATATATATATATGTATATATATATATATCTAAATCTATAGTTTATATCCCTTATTGGTGTGATCAGCCTGCACCATGCACCACAAAAGCCCCCCATCTCTGAGGTTCCTCTTTGGATCGCTGCCCTTTTGTCAACGGCCTCACTCGCAGCGAACATGTTTGCTTCTTGGCGCTGAGATCAGGCGGTGAGTGAGTGGAACCTCGGGGCGGGTTGCAATGTCTGGTTTTTGTAGGCAACTTACTGCTACCTCAAGTCACACAATTTGTAGGGACATACACACTGCCTAAAACTCAGAGTTAGCCAGATACTTGGATGACTTATATGGTCTAAACAATGACCAGCCAGTCGTTATTTCTGCTGGCACCCATTTGTGGCATCCCCAGGCGACGATTCCCAAAAAGGTACCCCAGTTGGGAGGTTTCCACGCGCATCCCCATGTTTTGTTGGTGATTTTCTCTGTCACCACAGTATCCCATATCATATCTAGTTGTTACCCCTCATGGCAGTTGGATCGTACCCCTCAGTTACCGCATATATATATACATGTATATATAGTTACAGTACTGCTGATCTCCATCCCCGTGCCTATTTCTTGGTTGATTCATCCCTATAGTCCAAAAAATCCAAGCAATTATTGTTGGTGGGACGTTTCATATATCCGTGCCTCATCTCTATTATGATTGCTGCTTGACTTCCATGTATTCTTGGAGCAGTGAAACCTCATTGTATTGTCCCCCCAAGATTGCTTGCCATTCCCTTCTTATTAGATCACATCCCCTGTTGGTTCTTTCTGGAGTACATATCCATTACATATCCTCTATTGTGACTTCGCATCGTTGAGATGTCCATTCCGCCGGCCACATGAAATCATCCCAGGTTTAGTCGTGGATCGTCAAATCGGCTCTCTGACTCGAACCTGGTGCGCGTTCGAGCTGCAGAGACTTGGTCGAAGCAGTGAACCTTGGGCCCAGGGACACGTCAAAATGAAAGACCGGAACTGCTGGCTTTCAACATTGTTTTACATATATGACTTCATATATATATATGACTATATATATATATGACTAATATATATATATATATATACATACATATATATATATATATGTATCTATATGTATGTATATATGTATATATACATATTTGCACATTGTACATACATATGTATACTTGTATATACGTATTTGTTATTTTCAGCCCTTTTTTCAGGCCCATTGAGGCCACCAAGCAGCAAAGAATTTCTGTGAAGTGATCAGACATCCAATTTTGATGAATTTTGTTCCAGGGCAAGCAATTTTGACCTCGACCTGGATGGCAGTTCAATCGCAGAACTACCAAAACATGGTCTTTTGAGATGCTCATCACGTTCACCTGAAAGAAGAGTTGGTGTTCCCTGCGTCGACCCTGCCATAGGCTGAGCGCAGACGAGCAAAAGACTTTAGATCTGCACGAAGCTTAGACTCAGCGGGCCTAGGTTGCTGAAATGATCCCACATTTCGTTCCATCCCATTGCATCCCAGAAAACATCCTCATAGTATTGGTACTTGCTGATGAATCTGCTGGTAATTTTCCTCATTTTTCCTCTATCACATTATTCTTTTCCCATGCTTTACCTTTATATCCCATGATATCCTAAGATTTTGCTGGTGATCTATTCCCATTCTTGGGCGAATTTTCCCTTTAGCGGTTCAATCCGAACTGCTAACTGAGGAGACGATCCCAAGTTTTTGCTGAGTAAATCTCATGCTTTTTGCGCGGAAAACCTAAGGCTTCTTAAGGGAAACTCCCCGTTTTTGACAGTTAAATCATGTTTCAGGTGAAATCCAATTTTTCCACGTGAAATCCACATGTTTCAAGTGAAATTCGAATTTTTGCGGAAGATTTCCCTATTTCCACACCTTGCCCGTTCGGAGAGTCGATCTGCCGAGGTATTCGCCCACTGGAAAGGTAGGCACCGAGGGAGGGGCATCATCCGTTGCCCTGCTGGATGCAGTGGAGGCGTGGATGGAGTTGTGGTGAGGTCATCCGAGTTTTCGAAGGTGATTTTCATGCGATAAACCCATTGATGGTATGTTTTTCTATTGCGTTTACCACATTATATGATATTATATGTTATGTATGTTGGGTAATGTTAGTTGTCCTCCGGCATCAAACATGGCAATTGAAAATCCCAAATCCCGTTTTGCATGCATAATTGAAGCATTTCCTAGCCATTTCTGCACATGGTGGTTTAAACTATGGCTGATTTATGTGGTAAAGGTCATCTGAAATCTCCAAGTGGGGATGCTTTATGCTGTATATGTCTTGGGTTTACCACAGTACTTGCCTTCCGGAATTCCCTTAGCCTCCAGCGTCACTTCTTTTCTGCCCAGTTTTCAATTCAATAGGTGGCGAGCATGTCTTTTATCATCATTTTGCCTATTGCAATGGCCATGTTAGGGGCATATCCCATTTTTAATACAGACCCATCAGATTCTGATCCCCATTCTGTTGATGAAATCATATGAAATCTCAATACATACATTTTTTCGATGCTTATGTTGATTCAATCATATTACATCATATTACCATCTGGTTATTTAACATAGCCATGGAAAGATCCACCATGTTTAAGAACGGTAAACCATCTATTTTCATGGGCCATGGCTTCCATGGCTATGTTAAATTACCAGAGGGTAAATCGATTCCATATTATGATTCAAATCCATACAATCATATGAAATCATATGAAATCTCAATACAAATCACTCATGATTCAATCATATTAAATCCACCTGAAGTGGATTATAATCCCATTCAATCCCACTAAATCCCCATCAAAATCCCCAGTGAATCCAGGCCTGGGACATCCGCGACACGGACACCAGCAATGCGGCGGACCGACGGCAGCATCCCGGCGGAGAGGGATACCATCCGATGCGAAGAGAAAACCTATGGAAAACCATGGAAAACTTATGGAAAACCACAATTTTATCATAGTTTATCAATTTTCATAGGTACATATAGGTACATCATCTAGATTTTTTGCCTGATTACCAGAAGATGTTGAAGAATGGGGACAAAAAACGAGAGTTGAGCAACAACACATCTTTTGTTTTTTGGCAACCAATTTGTGCAACAACAGAACCGGGATTTGGGTTTTAAAAGAGGGATTTCACAAGATTTCACTCACAATCAAAAAAGCGGGGTTTTCTCAAGGTTTGAAGACATTTGAAGACATCATATAAATATATATATAAATACATATATAAATAAATAATATGCATAATATTTGACAGTTCTCCGCATCGCTAGACCTATGAACTCAGGATCTTCAATCGCATTGCCGGAGTCGATGAACTCAGTGGCATCCAGAAGGACCCTGAGGGCAGGTTCCCCGGCGACTGCGGGGGTTCTTTTTGGGGACAAGATGGGAGTCACAATCCATCTGCAACAAGGAATCCATGTATGGTATATATGCCAACATTGGGGGTATATTGATGGTAAATGTTACCATATATAGCATACATGGATCCTATGGGTCTGCAACGAGGAATCCGTTAGATTTTATCGTTTCCAGTGAGCCATCTGATTTGGGAGGGAACTCAATGACTTGGGTTACATCGAAAAAAAATCGGACCCATGGTCACTAGGTACTTTTTGGGTTCGTGGCTACTGCAACCAGGCTTGATAGGACAAATCAGCCTGAAATTGGCCATCAACTTCTCCGAGGAATCTTGCACTGGTCTACTGGGATATGTGTGAATGTGATTCGTGACATCCAAAATACATCACATCCGGAATACAATATTGTGTCAGATTTGTTGGTCTGGTAAGGATAATCACCCCCAGGGTGTAACATGGCAGAAACATGCAGAAAGAGATTCTGTCTTGATTGGAGTGAACATATGTTGAATAAACAATGTCGGTATATTTTGGGACAAACACACTCAAAATGTTCCAACACTTCATGATGCAATAAAAATTCCCATGATTTATGAGGTTTTCCCCTTGATTTTAAATGTTTAAAACCTCATGAAAACCTCTTGATTTTAACCCCCTTGGGTTTTCCCCTCGAGGCCGCTGATGGACCGGGGCAAGAAAAAGCTGGAAGACAATCTCCTTGACCCTGCAGGGCGCTTGCGATCACGCACCAAGAGCAAAGGCCGCCGCCTGGGCTGGCCTGGGTGGTAGGGGATGGAATCTAGCTTGTTGATGGTCGGTGAAGCCAGATAAACCCAATCGGACCAGACTGATTTATCAATATATATATATATATATACCACTATTTATCCAAATTTTGACATTTGGAGGTTTAATAAACCTAAAACATTGGTTTATTATTGGGCATGCCAAGTTACCTGTTTGGTCAATGCAAGGTTACCTATAGCCATCACGGCGAGATGGTGGGTTGTAACACGCTGCAACCCATTGCCTGATTATTGACGAACCTGAAGGAAGATCCCCTGTTCCTTCAGCTTCCTTTCAGGTTGGCAAATGGGTGTGTCTGAAATGGGTTATATGGTTATACCCCAAGACATGCCATTCTATAAGAAAATGATCACTAACCTTGGAATTTTAGGGTATAGGGATCCCCAAAAACATAGACTAGTGTTCTAGGATGTTATAGAAGATGTTTCCTTCATTTTCCTTCATTTTCCTTCATATTTCCAAGTTTCCAACTTCTCTATCTTTCTGGGAGTTGCCACATGATTTGGATGCTGTTCCAGGGCAGCTATGAAGCTGGAGTAATTCGGGAGATTGCCAGAATACAGCATTTCAAACCGTTGCCTCCAAGATAGAACATGAACAAACGGTACAAACCAGTTGTGAAGATTCTTAATGTTTGTTTCGTACTTCTATAGCTATATATCATTAATCATCCTTAGAATTCATAAATTCTTATTCCTCTTATACTTATCAGTCATGATATTGATGTATAATGTGGGCGAAACAATAGTAAACCATCCCCCAGTCATCACCATAAATAGTTGGTATCAACTATTCCCAGTCATGGGTGGTTTATGACATTGTTTTACCCACATGAAACACAAGACTTCTATCCTTGAATTCTCCCAGTTGCATCCGGAAAGGCAAAGTGGAGTATGCCCACGAGGCTCGCCTCGTGCATGAGCAGTGCAGCAAGTTTGAGGCGATCAACAGCTTGGTTCGAGGCCGAACCCCGAATTTCTGGGAGATCTGGGGAATATATGGGGAATATATGGGGAATATATGGGGACTATTAAGCTGGTGATTTATCATAAAGATTCTTGTTGGTTGTTACTAAGCATAAATTGACATGTAATGGTCAATTGATTGTTATTGGACAACAAATAACAACCATAATGGCGCTTTAACCGTCACGAACGAAATGTATCACTAGTACATGATGCGATATGGCAAAGTGACTATCATTCATGGGTTGACCAAGTCATGGAACATCCAAATTGAACCCACATATTTGATGGGGTCTATTTTGTTCAAGTGATGATGGAAATTTTGCATGAACGATATTTCGACTCATGGTCAGCAAATTTCACTCCTCTGGTTTTACCCTGCCACCAAATGTAGAAGCAGGGTCGTTCCAAACAGGTTGAAACATTGAACCGTTTGAGCATCAAACTGTTTAAACACATTTAAAGTTCGGTTCCATATGTTTAAACTGTTTAAACATATTCATCAGATTCTGGAGATGGCAACGCTGATATTGGACCGTCGGATCTTGTGACCTTGCTTTGACCTCTCAAGATGCTTAAACACACGTTTAAACACGTTTAAACAGATGCGGCCGGGAAGACTGAAATGTAATACAGTAATGAGTGATTTGATGTAAGTAGTAAGAACGGGTGAGCGAGAAAGAAGCACCAGGGTGATGTCCCTAGCAGCAGATTTCTCAGTGTTTGATTCTGCAAGTGCGCATAATATCATGCGGTTGGGTCCTCAATCTCTTGGAATTCGTTTAAACATGTTGGCGCCAAACCCCACGTTCGACCATAACCCACAATATCTCTCCTCTACTATCTAAATTAAACATGGTTTATATTACACCCTCCAAACACAGACACACGTTGAACAAAGACCAACGGTCAAGCACATGAGCCATGCAGAGAAGGATATCCGGCTGAGACATCCACAAGTTTAGCAGGGACGCTTTCTACTGGGGGAATCTAATCTTCATAAGGGATCGAATGCACCACCCTCTCCACTTCTCTTCATAAGGGATCAAATCCCTCACCCCCTCTGAACAAATATGTTAAATGGTTTATTAGTTTCCACTTATCTTCATTTGTGCTACCAGTATGGCAAGCATAGCTGGTTGACGGATGCAGAGATGTAGCGGGAAGTCTATAAACAGGTAGGTTTGCACCGCTGCTCCACAGGGATTGCAGAAGGGGTTCAAGAGGGTCACCATGATAATGATGATTTGATGATGATGGTGATGCAGTGATGCTGATGATCATCATGACGATCGTGATCATGTCGCGTTCAGTTGACTTCTGGCACGGTCAAACGTAGGACGTAGGGTTTGCAGCGAACATGTTTAAACGAATTCAATGTGCGCATGATCTCACGCTGTTAGGTCTACAATCTCTCGGAATTCGTTTAAACATGTGAACATGTTTAAACATTTGATGTTTAAACGTGTTCCCTGCAACCCCCTGGTTCGCCCACACTCAAACAACACATCTAAACAATATGATATACTTGTCACCAGAGGATGAATGAAAACACTGGCTATACGCAGTGATTTTGACTTTAAATTTTCAGGATATAGGGTTTTAATTTAGGGTTTTGGGTTTTAGGTTTTAGGGTTTTGGTGTGTGTTGTTTTGGAAAGCAAAAACTTGAACCCTGCGCAGGGATTTGAACATGTCAAAAGATATGCGGGATTGGCCGCGGGCAAACCTAGGGGTTGCAGCGAACATGTTTAAACACATGTTGGTCACAGGCTGTACCAACAGCGTGTGGGTGTGAAATGTTGACAAATCGTGGGGAGCAAAGAATGCCATAGATCCCATGCTGGAACTGCCTCCAGGAAAGGTGAAGGAGAGCTTTGCGCAGCAACACGAGTGTAGAGGCTTTGCTCGTGTGCGATGATGCATGGGATGACCGGCCGGTATTGAAAGCCATGGTGACGACTGGGGATCCCCAGTAGAAACCTCCATATTTTTATCCATGCTGTAGCGACTGGTGATGTCCATGAGTCCAGTCCTGGATTCCTGGATCCAATCCATCCGGGATATGAAGGTATCTATTTGTGGTGACACGTTGAAGGTGAACCGACAGCAATGCACTGATTGGTGAATTTTCATGACTTTCAGGAAGAAATAGGAGTTGTTTCATGAGCACAGCTTTGTTTTTGCGGGCTTCGCTTTCTGACCCAAGCTCAGTTGGATTTTGACACCCTGCCATGGCTTGCTGTTGTTCGGTTTCTCAGCAGGACATGTTTAGACCTTTCATCTGTGAATGCGAAGATAAACACATGCTTCCTGCTGCTCGACATCCAGGAAGAAAAAAATATAAAAATATTGTTTTCATTTGGGAGGGTTCTACTTGGCCAGCTCTTCTTTCCTGTACCAATACAGTAATCAAACATGTCGTTCGATGATTTCCCCGTTAAAACCTCCGGGTACCACCGGCAGGTTGTCGCATCCGAGACCATACCCTTCGAGGTGCCGTATAACCAGATGAAGCAACAGCGAAGCTTGCGACTAAAACAGCAACAGATTAACAGATTCAACTTATCAATGTATTTCTATAATTGTTAGATTATTGTTAGATTATTTTTGCAGACTTTGTAGATCTTTGCAGTATGTAGTAAACTCAATGCCAACTCCCATTTTGGGGACAATTTTTATCAACAGCTTCTGGACCATACCGGTGGTCTTCGTCGGCGAGGCATTCCACTGGGACAACTCAAAAAATTCTTCCGTCAGGCAATGCGTCAGGAACTCAGCCGCTGGGGCCTGGGAAACAAAGACGACTGAGGCATCTTAAGTTATAGGTTACAGTATAGTGACCCAGAAAAAAGATAGAAGAGCAAAATCCCACTAAGATAGTGTTTTTTTTTGGGGGGGAAGGGGGGCTGCTATATCTGCGATATAAAGCCGGCCATCCAATTCTTGGGATACGGATGCTTCCAGTGTTCACCTGGACCTCAGGTGAATTGCGCGGACAATGGAAAGATCTGACTGCTACTGGGCGAACATGTGATGGCTGACACACGTGACACACCTGGGGGGCGAAATCCTATTGGGTGCAATTGCTACGCAACCGGGGTTTGTTTCACAATCACTATACCAGAGCTTCGGGTTTGTTGCAAAGAGCCAGTGCAACAGTGCAACATTGATGCATTGAAAATTCATCCATGGTCATCTTTGGCTTTGAAGGTCTTGATGGTTGTAGGCACCCATCCTTCGCTTTGGCTCTCTGTTGTGTTTTCTTCTCCACTTCTTAACTGATTATATAAGTGAATGCAATAACCCCAAGGAAAAAAAAAAAACACAATGGTTTATCATGGTTTATCATCATGTTGCCCATTAGAATTACCAAATTTCTGCTCAAACCCATTTAATGTGAACATCCCAATGTCCTTGCTGTGGGAGACTAAACAAAGTGCAATGACATACTGTGAGGGGCCTCGGCTTGTCATGGGTTATTATCAACGTAAAGTTCATTTCGAGACCAAAACCAGAGGATCGAAGCTTGTCATCATGCTGATATGTTTTCATCCACACAGAAGTGGTATTGTTGATATGTTTTCCTATCCGTAAATCTCAGTGTGAAGATGCTACCAGGTTCAAAAATTGGAAGACTATGTGTGGCAAGCTTAGTCCTCGGGGTTCAACCAGAACCAGCGACAGTGACAGTGGAAACAACGAAAGAACCACACAAGAAGTATGGGGGTGTGGCATCATGTGGTATCTATATGTTATGTATCTATCATAAGTCGGGAAAGCCATTGTGTTTCAAAAAACATAGCGGTCCAATGAGTTTCAAAATTTTAGGCAGCATGTAATACATGGCATGTGATGAAAACAGGGGCCTTCCAGTTTTACAAGATCGGTGACTGGGCAGGAACTTCAAGCTGTCGCCGAAGATTGACGGAGACCGGGAAACTGTCGACATGGTCAGGGCACGAAGTATCAGGGCTGAGAACGAGTGCGTTTCACCTGTACTTCAGCTTCATCATTTCTGGAGTTTTCTTGAAGTTCTTAGTCTTTGACTTTGCATGTTGCAGACTCTCTTTAGACTCTAAGAAGTTCGGCTCAGTCTTTGATCTTCCCAGCATCGTGGCCCCAACTCTGGATAGTCATGAAGTCTGAGTGTCGAACCAGATCCGATTAGCAACTAGAAACGAACCTCAGTTTTGAGTCCAGTTGTCACATTGCTGTACGGACTCCAACTTCCAACCTCAAGTGCAAGTTGTGATTACATACCATTTCTATGGGTTAAAGCTGGGTCACTGGGGGTACGGTTCCACATCCAACACAATGGTCCCACAATGACACCAGGAGTGAAGTGTTCCTATGTGGAGACGGTGGTAGAGAAGCCAATGCCTCCAGCCACTAGCCCTGTTGATTTCAGCAGGATCCAGCTGGATACCTGGGTGAAGGGGAGGTTCATTGGCTGTTTGTTTTGTCATGTTTTGTCTATAAGTGGGGGATAGTGGGGGTACAGAATAGATAGGCTACCCAGCTCAATAGTCACTAGACTTTGATCAAGTTTTGCAGGATATCTGGATCTCCAAGATTAGTGACCATCATTGCTGGAACAGATCCGTTGGTTGCACGACCTATACAGACAAACTCTCCAGAGCCCAGGGTCCGGTAATCAATCGTGGCAAGGGGGAAATCCCGCATCATCAATGGCTAAATTGTTCTTGCCATGTTGTGAGGCTACGCAGTCACGTGTGAGGCAAACCCTAAACCCCTACCATTTGGCTGACGGTCACTAGCAGCGTCTCCCAGTAAATCTACATGATATCACCATGGAGATGTATGGTACGATTGTCTTGGTTACATCCCAATGTTTGTTGGCAAAATCAACATTCTAAATGTGGTTGAATGCCAATGTTTGTTGATTAGATATGATTAATGTCAACCCTGGATTAATAAACCCCAAACGGTTGTTTAATTGGGGGATACGATACAAACGTATCAGATTATGACTATTTGGGGTTACTCCCTCATTAATAAACCATGGTTTAGCAACATCCGGGGTTGACATTACATACATCTCCATTCTGGTTCGTCAAATCCGCATGTTCGTTGGTTAAACATGTCACAACTCGCTGATTTTGGTCAGTCGAATCCATCAATTTGGTTACTGAGAATCAAAACCCCAACTGTTTTGATTAAATCAACAACTTTTGGGTGAAATCCCCAACTGTTTCGGTTAAATCCCCGACTTTTGTATACTTTTGTGTCAAATCCCCCAGCTTTGGTCACTTTAGACGGTGTACCTGGCCTTCGCCTCGGACGGCAACGTGCCGGAGCTGGTGAAGGGCGTGGAGTGGCTCGCGGAGGCACGGGAGTTGGAGACTTGGAGGAAAAGGTGGGATGACAAAGCCATCAACAAATACTGTAGATGAAATGGAAACTGAATGGAAATAAATGGTAGATATGAATGGGAAATAAATGGACATTATATTATATTATAATTATATTATATAAATTATTTATTATTTCATTATATTTGCTGGGATATTATATAGTCAATTATGTTAACAAACCATATTTGATGGGGATTTTAGTGGGATTTAATGGGATTATCATCCACTTAAGGGGATATTATACCAACATCCATCAACAGATAGATGAAATGGGATTCCATGGAATTGTTCATGGTAGATTTGGTAGATATGAATGGGAAAATTAATGGAACTTATATTTACTGGGATATCAACAAATACCCTCTGGTAATTTCACCTAGCTTTTGGAAATGGCCATTGAAATAGTTGATTTACCTATTAAAGATGGTGATTTCCCATAGCTATGTCAATTTACCAGAGAGTAGATTAAATGGGATTTCATGGAATTTACTGATAGATTTAATAGATATTCATGGGAAATTAATGGACATTATAATTATATAATATATAGTCATATTTGCATGGGATATTAGTCAATTAACCATCATGTTTTCTTAAGTGTTGATACTAGTGTTGATCACCAATAGATTAATCACTTTTAATCACTATTATCAACATTTATACCACTATGATATAAGCATATCAAAAATTCCGATTAAATGGCACCTAGGCGGATACAGTTCGGTAGTGGGATATCTACCACATATAACCCATATACATACAGTATGTGTATATATATATACATATTATAGCCAGTTAATCTAACTCGGGTATTTCATTTCTTGTGATTCCTGAGATACCCCAAGTAGAGGGATCTCAACGAACTTCGCAGAACTTCTGTGACTTTTTCACCGCGCCGGATCGCCGGACAACCCCAATTGGCTGAGCTAAGGATGACGACACCGCCTTTTTCTTTGAGATTTTGTGCCTCAGCGAGGACTGGTGCGCTTCTGCCGAGGTTTTGCCTAGGTTTTGCCTAGGTTTCGCAATTCCGATGCCAGGGCGCTAAAAGGAAATAACATGAAATAACATCTGATTCCAAAGTGGAACACTGCAAAGAAAATTGGAGAACGTGCAGTGCTTTGCCAATCCAAATCGGAACTACTTTTGATCAATTTGCAGATCCAAATCACTTCCATTTTCAAAGGTCACAACGTGACACAACGTGCATCCGCGCAGGATGAAATGACTAGCATCAATACCTATAGCTACCATAAGGTTGCATCTTCTGATCCTGGGCAGCATGGGCAAAGGATCTGTTGAGTCAATGTTGATCACTTGCCCGTGGATGGCTGGGCTAGCCATCCATTGAAGATAGGCAATGGATTGAAAGGACATGGACACTGCATACAGCATATCCATTTGTTCTCAAAAGATACCAGTTGGGTACAACCTATCATATCATTGCAAGTGGATCCGCACGTACCCATCATCGTTGTTGCTTGTGTTCTTGTCACATCCCTTTTCGATCCTTTTCGCACTTTTCCTGGTGCATCCTGATTGTACGTTAGATAAGATAGTATAGCTGCAAGGCTTTGCCCACAACGTTTTTCAACGGCCACAATACATACCGGGCCTGCTGGGTTTGTGGTTGGGTCACTGATGGGGAATCCCCATGAATCATGGTCATGAAACACATGTATATCAAACATCATTATATTATATTATAATGTAATGATTAGTTTTATATATTCATATGGTGATGATTAGTTTTATAATATAATTGTAATATGATGTATATTATAAAACTAATCATCACGGTTCGTTACAAGATATTTGAAACGCTGGATTTGAACGTTTTTGTGGTAGTTATGATAGCCATTACAACATAACTGGTTGATGGTTTGGAACATTTTTTATTTTCCATAATATATGGGATAATTCTTTCCATTGACTTTCATATTTTTCAAGATGGTTAAAACCACCAACCAGATAAAATTACTTACCATATTTGGTTCCACCAACATAACTATGGAAAATCACCATTTATAATGGATTTACCCATGAACAATGGTGATTCTCCATACTTCTGTTAGTTTACCAGAGGGTACCATATTTGGTGTCCACGGTTGGTAGACACTCGCCACAAGTTGCTGCAAGGAAAGTCAAGGTATCCTGGTAGCCCACGGCTGCGATCGAGCCTGGGTCTTGTCCCTTGGGAGCGTTTCGGGGCGAAGAAAAGGGCCTGGACTTGTTTTATTTGGATGACTTTTAATGGTCTTATGGTCTTATGATACTGGTCTTTAGAGAATGTTTAATAGTTTTTAATAGTTTTTAATGGTCTTATGGTCTTATGATAATGGTCTTTGGAGAATGTTCAATAGTTTTTGATAGTGTTTAATAGTGTTTAATGGTATTATGGTCTTATGATAATGGTCTTTGGATAATTTTTAATAGTTTTAAATAGTTTTAAATAGTTTTAAATAGTTTTTAATGGTCTTATGGTCTTACATTGCATGGTCTTCAATGGTTTCAAACCAATTTCTATGAATGATTGCTGTTGATTTGTTGATGATGATAATGTGAACATTGGTTGTGGATGGTAGAAATTTGATATCCTCCGAGTGTGGTATGGTTCACCCACTCTTTTGCGCCTGCATGATGAGTTTTCATTGAAAGTTGCAAGCTTTGAACCAAAGAACCCATCAATTCAATATCGCATATATATATACTATATATATATATGTATGCATGTCTTGGCCGATACAGACGGTAAGATACTATGACGGATGTTGATCCATGCACTTGCAAGTCACAAGTCACATCAAGCTGAGCTCGATCCCAATGGCCCAGGCAGATTCCAGGCCAGGACGGCTCCTGAGGTGTGATTTGGCCTATTTTTTGCGTGAGGACAAATTTGTGGATCTTGGGTGCCCCAATGGAGTGCTCGCATGTGGCCTGGCGGAAATGGAAACTGGGTCAGTGTGAATGAATTTTACATCACCCATTAATGGTGGGTACTTAATTGTCATAATGGGTGGCATGATGGGTATATTTATGGTCAACTCCTCATTATACCCACGATAGGTGTGCAATCGTGGATTCAATTATTGTATGCAACACCCGAGACAGATCTTCTGCTGCCGGTGAACCATAGCTTCAGTTACTGGAGTTGGCTAGTCATAATTGAAGTCAACAGGGTGAATATGTATATTATATACAATACATATGTATATGTACATGTATATATATATATACATCCACACATACATATATATATATATATATCTTTGGTTGCTTGGTTGTGATTTGGCAATAGGTCCAGAGAGAGCAGAGTTGACCAGTTATGACTAGGAAGTAGGGCTCAAGGCTATTTCCGGAGCACCATGTTTCTCTTAATTTAGCAAACTACTAACTAAAATTTAAATATATCACAATCTCATGGAGAAACCACCAAGTGGGACCCACATTCTATGGATTTGTTGGGAACATTTCCGTGAACCCCCCATTGATTTCAAAGCTAAATCACCACCAATTGGTGATAAAACATCAAGAGATATGTGTCGATCCCATCAATTTTACCCCCCTATAGATCCAATACTAAACATAGATTTCCAAGGTACAGTAGGGATTAGTTGAATCAAGTTGAATCCCCCTTTTTTTGGTCATTTGAGTCATTTTAGCTGGCGAACATCTTCAAAATGGCAAGCTGTGGGCATCGACCTAATGGCATCAAGGCACTCGTCCCTTCCGCGACAACGGCTTTGAGTATGGCCAGTTCTGTGACGCGGCCGTGCCATTGGTTTCCATGGGGAAATGTTTTTACAGGAGCGGGGATAGCAGCAATAAAAACCACATAGATCAATAAGGATACATATATACATAGATTATATTTGCTTAAATGAAATTTGATTGGATTTGATTAGATGAGATCAGATTATATTCGGTTTGATCCTATCGGATCGATAGATTTGATAGATGGACGGATGGATGGATGGACGCACAGACAGACAGGCAGGCAGACAGACAGACAGATAGATAGAACTAGTTCAAGAGCCTCTTGTCAAGAAATGCAATCGTTGTCTTTCACCCGTCAACAATGGGGATAATGTAGCTCATGATGATAGGAGCAACACCAGATTTTGTGGTTTTCGAAAACGAATCAATCTTCGAGCAGGACGCCCCACGCTCAAAATTCTAGCCCGGAAACTGACTCCAAAAGGTGAATAGCATAGAGATGTGATGGGATCGATGTGACAGAGTCATTAGTCACCTAGCTTTACCCACTGATGAACGGTGAGATCACATTGGACCAACAAGGTCATCCCAATGTCATGCAGCTTCAGTCGTGGTCCGAGGTAAGACCGAACTGCAGAATATCTTGAAGCTAAGGCTGGGCATAGTCGCGTTGACTGGGTGGTTGTTGGGTTGTTGGTGGTGAGCTCTTCTGAAACTAAGAAGGAGCCCATGCCTCTCCTGGCAGGTGCGAAAGTGTGTATCGTGGCCATTGCTCGGAAGCAGAGTTTGAGTATGTCAAGTTTCTTGGCAGAGATTTTGCTCCTGCATGACGGGGGCATTATTTATGTTACTTTACGGAATCAAAAAGACCAGCAAATCAGTGTATAGGTCATTTTGCTATTGTGAAGCCTGTGAAGCACTTTTTTTTTTGGGTCCAATAGTTGACCCGTGGCCATATATACTGGACTGTACCAGATATACCAGTTGTGATGACATCTCTTTCCCTACGAGTCCCTCTGTGCAGTCATCGCAATGTTTGTCTAAGGCGATGTATTGCAGAATGTTTTCCAAATGCTCCGACACCTCAAGAGGCCAGCTTCCTGCCGTGTAGCAAAGGATGGGATGGGGATCAACGGCTGAAGTCCATGGTTCTTATGGTGGACAAGAAGGAACCGGAATGAACGATGGACCTCAGAGTCTCTATTTTTTGTGTAGGCTGTGACGCGTGGATTTTATGATTTTACACGCAACCAACAATTAGTTTACCATAGCTAACCAAATCTTTGGCTGCCCTTAGTTCATATCAGAGATTGTTTGGCACAGTTTGGCCTGTCAAAAGGACAATCCCACATCCATGGGTCGAAAAAAAAAATCGTTGCGCTAACCTGGATATTTTGGATCCTGATATCCTCATGTTGAAATGGGGAAAATGAAAACCGTAATGCACCCAATAAATGGCGAAATCACAAAAAACCGGTTTTCTTATGTGAGATGTATATACATATTTTTATGATACTCATATATAATTTATATAATCTAATGATATCTAATTTATACTATGTATGTAACGATTCTTGGATGAATGGCTGGCAAAACGACGATGTTAATTTCATGCCCTTGCTCGCCTTGCTCGGACTGTGCTGGGAGGCCTACACCTTGTTCGAAGACGCCTTGAAACAATTTGCCTGCGGCCCTTTGATGCGCAGTGCCACTTGACAGGGATGTAGGATTTGAATGGATTTGATGCATCAAAATGCTTGATGCGCTAAATTCCAGAAACGGCTGAGATGTTTTTGGAGCATTGTTCTTTCAATACACCAGAAGAACGTGTTGATTGCCAAAATTTAGGTTTACCAAATTGCACACAAAATCCT
>Ga0126342_10005759_pt1 | contig 21758 bp, 15 predicted proteins | sample Cyp1metagenome_FD_92528 | JGI IMG/M metagenome (GOLD analysis project Ga0126342, IMG submission 92528) | Coral microbial communities from Lord Howe Island, Old Settlement Bay, Australia - Cyphastrea 1 metagenome | ecosystem: Host-associated > Invertebrates > Cnidaria > Coral ... | reverse complement strand
TACCCTCTGGTAATATCAGGTAATCCAACTTCCCCAGTGGAAAATCTCCCATTGATGTTGTCCATCTCGCGCCTGAAGAAGCGGACGAACTGATCCGCTGAAAGCTGACCTGCTACTTGACCAATCCTGTTTTTTTTCCCAATAATAAACCCCTAGTTACCCTAGTTTACTAATTCAGGGGTACCATTTATACCATTGATCAAGGGAAATATCACATGTTTTGGAGAAAAAAAACATCTGGCAACCCACAACTTTGATTGGAAAAGGGGGGCCTCCTGTCAGGGTATCCAAATGGTTGGTGGCCCATTAGAACCCCATCTGCTTAAACATAATAAAACACTATCACTATCATTGTATGAAAATGTGTTTAAGTGTGATGTTCTATGATAGTCAAACTACGTCAGGGTTGTCACGAGCACCTTTAAAGAGGGGCGCACTGGAAAGGAAACCCTGTCCTACATGGTTTCTGCCAACATTTCATCAAAAAAGAACATTATAACTGTTATAACTTATAACATGTAAAACTATACCGCACTGAAAGGACATGAATTAATAAATATATTGAATTATGACTTCAACGCTGTTTTGGGCCCAGTGTTGTTGCATCAACAGTCGCAGCCCCTGTCACTTTGATACTTAGAATGATACAACTTTCAGATCCTGCGAGGCCAAAAGAGGAAAAAACATGAAAACACATCATGCAAACTGGCTTGGTTCCAAGATCATGAGGGCCGAAAATTACCTTACAGATTACATGTATGTATTTTATATGCATATATAATTATACAATATTATACATATTTATACATTATTTTTACAATGGAAACCAGCACTAGCACCATAACTTTCTTGGGCCAAGTTACATCTCCCTCGACCACCGCACCTGCCGCGTCGTAGCCGCAATCTTGCAGAATTCCTCGGCCGGGAGGCTGCGTCAAATGAGAATGGAATCTGTGAGACCGACCACCCGGGAGCTAGAATCCTTGCCGAAACAAACGTCACCACATTGGTTTTCCTGTCTTACGACTCTTACGACTAAAGGTTCTGAATTCACCTGTCGGATGGTGGATCAAAACTGGACTCTTGACCCCCAACATATATTCCAAAAAAAAAACTAAATGAGTTATGGCATCCCAAATCATCCAAGTCACCATGCTGACGAATGGGGACCCCATGGATGAAGCCATGGTCCCTTTATAGATAGATGCTATACCGGCTATACCTACTATTTTGTAACGGTGGATTAGTGGATTTTCCATTTTGCTAAGAAATTACCTGAGGGTAGGGGGGAAGGAATCCAACTGGAGATTCTGCCAAGGATCTTTCTACCGTTTTCCTTGAAGCATCGACACCTTAGTCTCAAGTCTCAAGGCATTGCGCACAGAAAAAGCACGTTGAAGCCGCAAATGAAAAGTCTAGTAAATTAGGGAAATGAACAAATTGCGGCTTCTAAAATAGGGATTCTAAATGGTAAAATTTAATTATATAGTGGTAAATGGTCATTCGATGTCATTCGCAAATAAAATGGTGATTCTGAATTGAATTCGTCAGTCTATGAATGAGGATCTTGAATCATGCTGCAGTTTGGAATAATCAACGCTTCTATCAGCAGCCCTCTTTTCCAATACAGTACCAAAACCTCTGCAAATTCAATACCCATAATTGACACTCTCATTTACTCTTCCATTTGCACATCCATCATGTGATGATTCAACCCCTTGTTTCTTTCCTTTGATGCTGACGAGCAGGCCCCTAAAAAAGCAACAAGGTGAGTGGCTTGGGGTAAAAAAACTGACCCAGGACCCCGGTACTTTATGGATCTTTATGGGTTTTAATGATTTAATGGCCACCCTCCAGTAAACTTAGTAACTAAGATTTGAAGATTAATATAGATATTTAGGATCTAAATTTGGGACATAACTAAGATTACTAGTTGATATATATATATATATGTATTGGATGGCCACCCCTCAACGGAACACCGAGATGTCTTCAGAGTGGATCCAAGTGGCCGCAGCGTCGCAAGGCGCGGGTCAACTCGCGGACGCTGATCTCGGGTGTCATCCGGGTCATCCGCGGCGCCGAAATCACCAATCTATATGGGTTAAGGGGGTGTTAATATGGGTAACTACTCCAAATACCAGTATGAGTACAGTAATATGTTTGGAGTACCCATATTAATAATACTCATACATATATATATATATATCATTCCGATATTTAACAGCAGTGACGTCGTTCAAGTGATGGATTTGGAAGAAATTTCAGCCTGAAACCATGGTTTGTACCTTCAGTGTCACGCAGAAATTCCAATCGTCCAACTTCGGGACCTGACTTGATGGGGGGTATGAGACCCACATGTTATGCGGTTATAATTTTGTAGAATATTATGGGTATTAACCAACATGGATGACATATATACATAATTAGTGCTGGTGACTACATCATTTGTAATCGGGATAAACTGATAATGGGTCTTACCATATGGTTGATTTGTTGACCGGAAACTACATTATATTCATAATATCATACATATAGAACCCGCCGCATTACAAGGATATAATACATATAGAACCCGCCGCATTACAAGGAACCATCACGGAAGCCATGTTGTAAACTCTGACACTAGTGATGTGATGTGATATGTCTTCTAATGTCAACATGTTATGCTATCTTATGCATAGTGTGTCTTTACCCTTTGGTAAACTAACATAGTTCTGGAAAATCACCATGCTATTAATGGGGATTCATCAACTATTTCGACTGGGCCATGTTCAATAGCCTTTTGTATGTTTACCAGTGTATTTAACGATAAACCATGCCAGAGATTTGCAAACTCCGCGGGCGACTGTTCAACTCATGGGCCGTGCGGAAAGTTGATCCCTGGGTCGCCGAGCCAAGCCGTCCTGGTCCATGTCAATCTCACCTTTGGAACCAGGGGCGATTGGGAAAAAGTCTCACCGTGACCTACCATTGGTTGGTAATATACTATTAATAATGGTTAATAAATAATGGTTAATATCATATATATATATATAATTATATATAATGGTTACTATATGCTTAATGATGGTTAAGTTCATAATTTGGTTGGTGGTATACCTACCCCTCTGAAAAATATGAGTTCGTCAGTTGGGGTTACTATTCCCAATATATGGAAAAATAACACATGTTCCAAACCACCAATCAGATGAAAATTGTGAAGCCCTGGGGAATGGTAAAAATCATTAAAAATCTAGCATCTCGATGGTCATGATTCTTCACTGGCACAGGATGTTACACTTCTAGTCCCGACATTCGCATTCAATAAAGCTACCCTACTGTTTCCTTTTTTGGGAAGGGGTTTGTCCAGGCATCCTGCAAAGAAGTGCTCACACCTGCAGTTTCTTTCTTTTGGATTCTTTCCCTCTTCATCTCAAACACGCCTCCGCTTTTTGGAAGGGTTCCCCTGAAGCTTTTCCAGTTTCCCTTATGGCTGAGTGCTCACTGGTAGACAGTGATCCCCACCACTGCCACCACCATCACAGCACACAAGACTTTGGATGCGCATCCCACTTAGCAAGTGGTTCATATAATTTGCATACATATAAGTAATATAATATATCTATATATACATAAAGATCATTACATATCCCATATAATCCCCATTTACAAAAAATGGGGCAACCGCACCCCTCCTATCCCGCCATCCAAGGCATCACGGTGTCACAGCCCCGCACTGTGTCACGGGCCGGGCGTCCCGCACGGAAGGCTCTTCTCAGAGTCTGTTCGGGCACGGGCTGACCATGACTATGGCCTGGCCGGGGTCAGGTGAGCCTCCAGTCAGATCAGGTGCGATGATAGCAGGTATACTGGTTGGTGGTATACCTACGCCTCTGAAAAATATGTGAGTCAGTTGGGATGATGAAAATCCCAATATATGGAAAAATAAAACGTGTTCCAAACCACCAATCAGTGAAGTTTTGATATCGCCTTTGCCGCTGGAATCTCAACAATATTTCGATCATTTGGATCATGGTATCTCAGCTTTGATGTTCCAGCTCCGCTAGGCACATCCTAAATCATCCTAACACCATTCGGGCACGTGTTGGACGTCTCAGATTCATTGGGCTTCACCGCAACGAGGGATTTTGGGATTTTGGACGCTCAAATCCCATCGAAAATCTGCTGGGCTCTTGGAATTTTCTCCGAATTTTGTCAGTGACCCACATAAAAACCATGAAAAACGGCTACCAATTGATGACCTCCATTCTGAATGTCATCTCACGTCATTTCCCTTTTTGGTCACCTTTTTGGGCACCGAATCAAGGAGTCAAGGGACTCCTAATCCTGTCACACCCGCGGATGAATCGACCCCACAAGTTCGTGCCAAGGCACTTAAACCACGCTTGAAGCCGTCTGTGCTGCCCAGCACAGCATGACCTATCGCTGTCAACGCATGAGTCTGTTGATCATTGGGACAAAAACTTGGAGCTCGTCAAAAGGATCAAATAAATTATAGTGAATTAGTCTCCCATGATTATCATGATCATTCATGATCTAATCTAATCTCAGTCTCCCATGATTATCATACATCATCATGATCTTTGATTCCATTGTCAGATCAAATTTGCACAAAGATGTACACAGTCAAAGATCCATGGAGGGGACAGCCTGACACCTTGGTGGGAACGGCCAGCGCAAAATCAGAGGCACGCTATCCGACTTAAAGCCCTTCAACAGGTCGAAAGGATTCCAAAGGGATTTCTCAGTCTTGGATTAATTGTTATTGTCTTGCAATCAATTCTGGCAGTTGGGAAAAAATTATGGTTTGATTGGAAGATCTTCTATACATGGACATGCCTGGTGTGCTTTCCATTGTCAGATTTGACTATGGGAGGGTAAGTTGTCAAAACATCGAAGGACAAACATGAAGGGAAAACTACACCATGCTGCCTGGCTACACAAATCATTACCATGTCCCATTTCCCCCTTCTGATCAAAGATTCACCGAACCACAGGGATTTGAGAAGCCCCGAACAAATCAGCCTTATGTGTTTTGTGACGGGTTACAGGACATTCCTTCCATCATTTTTCTGTCACAGGCTTGTGGCTTGCAAGTCGCCCAGCTTTCTTGGAAATTCCTGGCCATTCCCAAGCTTTTGGTGGCTTCCAAGTGTTACGTCCCCCCCTTGGGTCACTGGGTCCTCGCACGCATGTTCGTGTTCCTCATCTGGGACCCCTGGGCAAAGCGGGCAAATGACACAGGCATGGAAGCGAAAATGAAACCGGTTGACTTGAATACCGTGAGAAGATCAAGTTGGGACATTTTTTGAGCATGAGTTTGTATGTTCTCTATCTCACCCATTTATGCTTATCATGAACAGACCAAAGCTGAGGTTACCAGGATTGAAATTGGTGGGTAGTGGCCACCAAATCAACGGCCGCGGGGAAACCGGTTTGCGAGCTCTTTTGATCCTTCAAATCATCCGCGCTGTATTTAAGATGTGTCATTTGACCATACAAGCCCAAGACAACAGCACTGATTCTGACAACATCTCTCCGACCTTGTTTCCTTGGTTCATCGGCGCCTTTCCAATGGCACTGAACTAGTGGTAACATCAACTCTTGGCACGTGATAGTATAGTGAATAACCACCACTAAATCCATTGTAGAACTTTATGGAGGCAGCAGCTGACTCTGGCTCTACCTCTTCTGTCTTGGGATTGTCTCCTCTAAGACGCCTGCTTTCAAAAGAGCACGTGGCCTGTCACAGCCAGCATGAGCCAGCGTCTTTCTGCTCTTACATTGTGGCCACCCTGTGACCCTGCAAGATGTGTCGGTGATTGTAGGTGTATCTTTAAGTCAGTAAAAAATCAGATAGTATATCAATGGTAATTCCAGGATCCTAAAATGGAGGTACTGTACCATATAAGGCCATATTTTGTGGTGATATTCACTTACATAGGCCTTATATAGGCCTTATATATGGTAGGTACCTCCATTTTAGGATCCTGGAATTCCCAGTGAGTATACCAGCATTTCATCTTGGTGATGGGTATCACTCGCCGCCCAAAAGGCGCTGCCCACTTTTGAGCTTTCGCGCCGCTAGAGCAGGTCGTGATCCGCAGCACCATGGCGAAATCACGGCGCGGATGCTGCCCACGTTTGCTTCATATTAGAACTTGTTGAGACTACAGTTGTGGCCCTTAACAGTTATAATTTGGGCTTATCAATATATATGTATATATAATTATATATATATATATTGATGATTATTTTGAGGAGTTAACATTCCATTTATGTGGTAATGGTGCCACAACTGTAGTGACTTTGGGAGAAAAAATGCCAGGTTAAACACCACAGTCACACATGATGGATGAGTGGTGGATGAGTGACCAATACATGACATGAATGTCTCTACTGTGGCGAAGGCGTTGCCCAACTTACGCGTGGTTTGGACCCAATACCCGACCGAGCAATCTTAAGATCTTGGGGCTTTTGCAATTTCCACTTGCTTACGTGATGAAAGATTACGATCATTTATTGAGTATCCAGATGTATCCAGGATTGGTTTAAGCATCTTCAATTCACTGTTTAAATGAACACCTCCATGAAACCCCTGCGAACATGGCTGGACAACTCCGGTCTCTTGTAGATTCCGCGCGGATGCCACGCCATGACGCCCTTGGCACAGGCTTAAAACCCGGCTCCTAGGCGCTCGGAGAGGGGGCAGTAGGAAAGCAATATCAAACATGGTAAGGTTTGGATAGGTTTGGTATATTCCCCCGATGATATGGGAACAGGAATGTTGCTATGAATCCATTGGTTATGTTTATTTCAACAGGAAACAACTATGATAAATGTTCAATTGGTAGGAAAAGAACACATTTTTAACCCTCTGGCAATTTCACATAGCCATGGTAAATTCCAAAAGGCTATAGTAAATCCTGGGAATTGGGTACAGTACTCGATTTCCAAAAACCCACATAAGACCCACATTAAAATACACTCTTTGTAATATGGCATAGTTGATGGAACATATCGATACTGATTATCCATGGCCACATCCTGACTTGATTCTTGGAGATGCCTTCCCAAGTCGCGATCGACGAGTCGTTCTGGGCTCGATGTTCTCAGATTGTTTGGGGATTCGAAGCGATTCCAACCCACATTTTCTGAACGCCAAAAACCTAACAAGTCTGAATACTCATGTTTGGATCTTACAATGCTGGGGGCGGCTTCTTGCAGAATGGTATGTTTTTTTTCTGGGTTACCGGTCGTATCCGATGTTGGATCTGAGCCATTTCATCCCCACAAATTGAGCTTCGGAAATCGCTGCAGAGCATCTGGAAACACCATGGGGATATTCAGCATCCGCGAAAGAGTGTACTTATTTCAGAGTTTTCTGCTGCTGTTCGTGTTTTGTTAAGGGTTTTGCACCCCTTTTTTATGTCATGGGCTTGTCACAAAATTAGGAAGCCCCAATCTCATCATTTCCCTATCAATATATTGCAAGTTTAAGGCATGCCCCTTGTTGAGACAAAGCCACAACCTAAATCCCACCAAGCACAAATCCCGCAGCATTTGTGTCACAGAGATGTCACGTGCTGCAGAGCTTCTCATACTGAAAACGGTTCTTCGGGTAGAGGCTTGGTGAGTATTCTGCCTCGGCACAGCATAATGCGATGCTGATGGATAGATCTGGCGTGTTGGTTGAGTAAAATCAAGTGATTAAAAAAAAATCACCAAGACTGCTCCCTCCCCTTCTCCAAGGTCAATCCTCCACATCGCGAAATTCTTCCGTCATCTTCCGTCCCAGGAACAAATATCGATCAAGGAGACCACACCCTCTGGTTTCCGAGTTCCCTGTGGTATCACCAGCATTCCTGAGATCCAGCATGGGAAAACATAAGGGGAACTGCTGGCCAGATATGGCTATGGCAGGTATCCTTTGCTATGGCACGCTGTTGAACGGCCAAAATAATGCAAATTAAAATGAATCAAATTAGATAAAGATAAAAAACATCGATGTCTTCCTTTTAATCGAACATTGTGGATGTTCATCCCTTCAAACAAGTTTGCCACAGGGAAAACGGTCCACCCCCAAGTGGGTCTGGATCGACAATGAAGATTGAGCAGGTATCCGTGTCTGTCAATCTATATACCCTCTGGTAATTTAACATAGCTATTGAAAATGGCCATTTATAGTGGATTTACCCACTGAAAATGGTGATTTTCCATAGTTATGTTAGTTTACCAGAGGGTATATATGTCCAGCGTAGCACTCAGTTGAGTCACTCATGATGACCAAGATCATTGTGAACATCGTGGATCAACATCATCAGCATCAGTGCAATCATCGCTGACAATCACCAATATCTCCCAGATCACCCAGCAGTACGAACGGAACATTTACAACACATAGTGACATAGCCATCATCACAAATATCATCAACCATCATCACCAGCATCATGACCACACTGCTGCCACCACGTGGTGGCAGCAGCAATGCCACCACCACTACCAGCAGCAGCGGTGGAAAAGTTGCGTCATCATAATCCTCATTGCCATCAGCATCATCCTCAACAGCACCATTGCACATATTACCTAGTTATCAAACAGCTACCAGACCAGTCTGTTTCCCATTACTCCTGCACTTCTTGCAATGCCCCGATTCAAATCCATCGGCTGGCGGCTGGTTTCATCTCGCCCAAAAACTGTCATTGTCGTCAGTTGGGATCATCATCTCATGTCTAGGTGAGAATCTATTACTACAATTACTATACATATATATATATAATACCCTCTGGTAAACTAACATAGCTATGGAAAATCACCATTTTTGATGAGCAAATCAACTATATATATATATATAACTGGTAATTTTAAATAGCTATGTTAAATTACCAAAAGGGTAATGTGTTTGTAGATGTTTGACACCACCAACCGGTAACCAGACCCTTCACCACATCATGCATAGCTCGATTGCTTCAAGGGAAGAATTGCAAAAAAAACCCTATAGTTACTAAGGTTTTCATGGCAAAAACTATGGTTTCCACCCAAAAAAACAACGCATTAAACCCTCCATTAAACTTCAGCATGGTTGGTTTCCCCACTGTAATCCCACGATAGTTCCCATATATTCCCATTATACACCCATGATAATTCGCATAATATATATATATATATCTATATCTATCTATCTATCTATCCCTATATATCCTTACATATATATATATGTATATATTCCTATATCTCCCTGCATATCCCTATATATCCCTATTGCTGGGTAAACCATGATGATTATCCCAGAGTAGCGTGCACCTTGACCAGCGCCGGAGACCCATCCTTTCCCCAAGGTGCTATGAACCCGCGTCGTGGCAAACTTTTCCTCAGCTGAAGTCTCCAAAGCCCAACGTGTTCAGTTGGAATGGTCACTAAAGTATAGCAACCCAAAAAAAACATGGCTAGAAAAGGATAACTTGTTCACATGATTTCACGTGTATGTTGTTAGACTCCACTGTTCTCTCTTTTTTTGGGGGTTGCTACAGTTGATGGCAAATGGTGTTACTTAAGAAGTTTCATCAAATTCAGTCAGTCATGGTGATTTGACTTGCCAGTGTCAGCTTGCCTATACGCACTGTTTGAGAGGTCTTGCCCGTTTACTGACACTTTCTGCATGACCGTGGTGTTCATTTAAGATCTACAGTATACACGCCCGGTTTATTGATATTGCGGGGCCTGTGTTTTGTGTCCAAGAAAATGTGTCTCGTGTTTTATCGTCACAGGTAGTCTACAGTAAGTCAAACTCTTCTGGCCATTTTTGGAAGTTCTTATAATAATATTTCTTTGTTCCGTGGTGTTTACATCCCATAAACCATCCCCCAAATCGCCATAGGTAAGTTCAACCATCCGCACAATGGGATGGGTAGTTCATGGATAGACACATAGATGGATAGGCTGGACATGATAAGATAAAATACGGTAAACATGACATGGAATCAAAAGAAGATAGGATAGGATTATGTAGGTTGTATAGTTAAGATAAAAAAAATACAACATATAGTGGTTTATATAAATTGGATTCTATAGATTGATTGGATGAAATTAAAATTGGATTTTGATTTCGATTTGATTTAGATAGACACGCAAACAAATACATTCCCATTCCCAGTGCTGTGATGCCCTTCGTTTTTGGGCAGCATCGGAAATTCTGTACGCTTCATCTTCAGTTGCGTTGAAGAAATCAAATGAAACCAGCATGTTTGATTGTTAAACCATACCTTTTGACGATGAACACTCAATGTATGTTGATCAAATCTGATGAGTGTTGTTGAAATCTTCTTTGTGTTAATTGAGGGACTTCAATTTTGGCCGCAATACATCACCGCTTTGCTGGTTAAAGCCATCATGGCTGTTCGTTGAAGAATCAAATGTTGGCACAACCCCGGTGTTGGTTGGATATAATGTACCATTTCTTCTCACACGCTAAGCTTTTGTTGGGTAAAGTAATGGTTTCCCCGAATTATTTGTAGCCCAACTAAAAGTTTAAACAAATGGATTATTTCATATATATATATAACATTATATAACCATAATTATAGGAGGTCTAATTCCATTTATAGTTGTTAGTTGAACCAAAAGGGAAAAAAAACTGAAAACATTCTGAAAACTCTGCTCTCAGTGGCGATGACCTGACTCAACGGTAAGTCAGAGCCGCACGAAATGATGGGCGCCCTTGTATGGCTGAAGCGCTTATCGGGCTTCCGGCTGTCACCGACCTGGGAACCAAGGGAGCTAAGGCCTGGATCAAAAGGGCCTAGCTATTTCATACGGAGGTATCCGAGAAGTCAAGGGGGGTACCCCAAGTTATCATCCAAAATGCTTGTGATCAGTCAATGGTATCATCAATGATATCAACAAATATTTCCCATTTTCCAGTTCCATTGATGTCATCTAATTGGTGCATTATCAATGGATATCATTGGGGAAAAAACAATTTGGACACCTCCACATGGGCAACATGGACATGGAATTTGTCCAAGGACGCAATGCGCAAAACTCCACAAGTCTGGTCATAGAGAGATATCGATGATATCAAAATCATATATATATATATATTTATTTAAAACTATATATATATATATATATATCAATTCCAATATCATAATTCCACTGTGAAGGTTTCGGAAAAATCCGGGTTGACATTAGCGAAACGGATGGATTACATGGACGGTATTTCTAGGATTACTGGATCGTACATGGATTACATGGATAGTAACCATCCTTCCAATTAGGGTGGTACCATTCCCTTTTCCAATTCCATTACAACAGCCGGGATAGTAAGATTTCACGAGATTTCACTTTAGTAACTTTAGTTGTTTGAGATGTTTGGGAACCTACCCACACATGCCAGAAGAAAAACACCATTATATTTCAATTTTTTGCATACAAATATGCACACATAATATGATTTTGAATATGAAATACATGAATACATGTCTATATATGTGTATTGATACATGTATTTTGTATATGCTAATTATTCTAGATCTGAATACCTAGATATTTATAGAGGTATGCACGCCGCATAATTGACTATGAACCATCTAAAAACGTGTTATTGTGTCTGCATGTGCTTGCATCGGTACATGATGGTACATGTATGTTTCTTGACGCGCATGGGTATGTTTGCAGCCGCATCATCTCCCCCAGAGACGGAACATAAAACAAGTCTGAGACCGTCTGAGACCCTTTCCTATCACCATCACCTCACTTTGAAGCATCTTGCAGGATAACAACTAGTGGTTTACCCCAAACAATAAGTAGGAGGTCCAGAGGATGGTTGAATACCTACAGGAAACCATATTGACATATGGCATATGGTTACCGATATTTTTCTCCACATTAGTGGCAATTATATGCAATTATTGGGATTTCCCATACATGTTTCCCATGATTTTTCAAAGAAATTCAGCCAAGGAGCAAAGAAAACCACGTTGCGATCCCGAAGTTCCTTAAGTGCCACCGCATGAGCTTTCCATAAGGAGCCTTCCATAAGCGCCCATGTAAGAATGGCAAATCGATGTTATGCAATTCATGATATTCCGATATTCCCCCCTAATTCTCACAAGGTGTGTCCCATGACGTCCCTCTATAAACATGCAGTTATAAACATCACTCCAAACCGAGTCTTGCTCCCACCGAGACGCTGAAAGAATTGCAGACTTGTCTTGCTCGTGCCCTGCCGCGGGCGATTGGCATCAATCATCCTGTGTGGGAACAGTTGGGTTTTTGATGTTTGAGATAAATCATGATGATAATAATAATATCCTATGCATTCCTATGCGAATATTTCCAAGTTCACAAAAATATATATAATAATAATTAATGACCATCCTATAATGACATCTAAGATTATCGTCCCACATCCTCTGAGAACTGACGGGGTAAATGCATCAGCCACCCACATATTCGCCTAGAGCCACCACCAGATCAGTGGCTGACACCACTGTGATGGCATTGCCACTTTCATCGGTGATGGTCAGGCTTGACACGCCTGGCTCAGGAGCAACATCTCAACGGCGTGTCTATCTCAATGCATTGGTTGAAAACCAGAAAACCTGCAGGAAACCATGGAATTTCACCATGCATTTGTTCGAGGTTTCCTGCGAATACGTCAAGAATATGTTCAAAGTGTCTGGTGTCAACTTCTGTGTATAAATCAATCATGTTTGAATGACATAAATTGATATAAATACAATCATGTTAAATCTATATCTATTGATATATGACTGTGATGGGTTTCACTGACAGAAAACAATGAAAAACATAGAAATACCATTAAATCTCTATAAATACCAGGCCATGAGTAACGCCTTGAGCCACCAAGGTTTGAAAGGCCGTGAGGGCCTCGGCTCCGTGAAACCCAGCAAGAACTCATGAGTTCTTTGAATGGAACAAAAACGGGGTTTTCTGTGGGAAATTGCAGTTTTGAGATGTTTTGAGACGGTTAACATAGTTGTATCCTAGATTTTGTTTTTTATTTTAATCAGATGTTTTCTGATGTAAATGGTCTTTAGTTGTGTGATTCTCATGTCAGATTCTCAAGCGTATAATTATCCACCAAGCATCAACCCCTGCTGGATCTACCTTCTCTGAAGAATCTGAGTCCCAGAATGTCCAGAATTGTAAACTGGGCAAAATCATAGTAGACTCCATATTATATTTGGAAGAAAAAAAACATGGTTTGCTGCTAAAACAATTCCGTAAACCTCCGAGGAAAACCCTATGATAGGATCCTTTTCTTCTTTTTGTGTTTTTTACTTATCGTTTCTATGTCTAATATATTTCTATTATTGGGTCCATCTTATTTCCATGTATGTCCATGAATATTTCCATTAATGTGGGTAAAACAATAAGAAATCACCCATTTGGGAACGCTTTATACAACCTATTTATGGTGATTTGGGGGATGGTTTATGGCATTGTTTTACCCACATTAAACAATGGTAATAAAAACCCTCTGGTAAACTATAGTTTACTATGGAGAATCACAATTTTTCATAGGGAAATCAACTATTTCTATGGTTATACCCTCTGGTAATTTAACAGTTCGCTATTGAAAATGGACATAGAGATGGTGGATTTACCCATTGAAAATGGTGGATCTTTCCATAGTTATGGGACAGTTTACCAGAGGGTATATTCTTTTACCCACATCCAGATGTTCCCTTTCGACCCAGCCCAAGGACCACGGGACCGATCGGGACCGGTACGGCGCCAAGGCACTGTGGCCTGGTCGTCTATGGTGATCACCCCATCTGTACACACGTCCTCGCACCGAAAGGTGAAATTACCCATATATTGACACATGATATGATGTATATATACTATACATATATGTCAAGTATATACAAATATTATATAAAAATATTAGATATATATATATGTATTATATATTATGATATATATATATATATATATATGTGTGTGTGTTTATATATATTCACACACGCACACACACACATATATCTATATATATAAATATATGTATATGTATTTCTTCACATAGTTGTACGTCTGTATCAAGAGGTTCGTCACCTTGAAGTCAGAAAAAACCTATGCGAAAGAAGGGGTCTGATCTTGCATGGTTTTCCTCTGTTTGTACCAACATGAAATTAATAACTCACTCCGCTGTCCCCGGATCCTTGGCCATATACGAAGACATCAAAGCCTGTCTCAGGACTTGCCGTCACGGGGCTTCCATCTTTGCCAAGCACTCTTTGTGGACTGGTTTTAAAGGAAAATCTGCTGTTTGATGCTCAAAACCCATGGGTCTCCGGTCATTTTTGTTCCCTTCCACCAATACATTGATGGTTTTATACATCCAACAGGTCTCTGAAGGAATCCAACAGGCCATGGCGATCGCCTCAAACTCTTTGGCTTTGCTGTGGAGGAACATGATGGCCTCGACCCCGTGGAGTGGTGCCAAATCACTAGGGCAGCTCATGAAAAACTGAAGCTATGAAAACAGAGATCCAATTTTTGGCACGAAAAAGAAAACAAACATGTATATCTGTGTATCTGCGTATCAGTCTATCAGTACATCAAGTACATCAGCATATCAGTATGTCAGTAAATCAGTAAACAGTAAATCAGTATATATCACATATATTATATCATTATATAATCATTGTCGGCATCAGCATCATCGTCATCATCATCATCGTCGTCATATTAATCATCATCGTCGTCATATTTAAGTACAACAAAAACCAATGGCCAACCCATCCATTGAGCTGGGAAAAAAGGGCTTTGCATCGTCGCGCTAAACAGGCTGAGGCGCAGTGGATTGGGTAATGATACTCAGTGGCTTTCCTCAGGCAGTGGGCTTGCACAGAGTTTCCTTGAGAACATCCTTTGCCAGAATTACCTGTGAATGGCTGTTCCGCGAAGATGTTCCCTTCACAGGTTCAGAACTATTGAAGGAACGTTTCGATGCCATCAATCCATATATATATATATATGTAAGAAACTCCAAACAAGCGTTAAACAAAAACACATATGAAAACTTGTTTTCAAACATCTGGAGCTTGATGTCTTATTTATCCAAAACTTGCTTGATACGACAGCAACCAGTCAACTTGCTGAATCCTGCCGTGCCAAGTTTCCATCCTTTAGCACGACGGCCCGTCGTCCAGGGCCAATTAAGGACTCCACCACCTTGGAAGTGGCTGTTTGCTTCAGGTCATCTTCCGAATATTAGTGAGTCTGCTTCATCTCCCATATACTCTACACGAATTTACTATGTATTGACTATGTATGTAGGGATGGAAAGAACATGAAAAACATCATAGTCATAACTAGCAACAACTAGCCATGAATGTCAAAGTCTTTCGCTTTGAAGAGACACACCAGGAAAGAAACAAATCATATCACCTGATGAATAGTCATAAATTGGAAAAACAAACATGATATCATAGATCATTGATATTTCATACACTGGAAAAGTGGGAAAATTCCGAAAAATGTTGGACAGTGGTTCTACTCATTTTTTCCATCACTTTATGGCATTGAAAAAACGCTGCATTGGCTGATCAACGTTTTTCTCTCGGGTATGATATATATATATATACCACATGGGTTGATATAAATCTCTATATATATAATATATATATACTGGTTGGTGGTAAACCTACCCCTCTGAAAAATATTAGTCAGTTGGGATGATTATTCCCAATATATGGGAAAATAAAACATGTTACAAACCACCAACCAGTATATATATATACATGTAGATATAAAGATATTATATGATATAGTGAATATATAGGTGTAAGGTATAACATGGATAAATATAGGATGTCATAGCAGTAAGTCATATAGTATCATATAGTAATTGTTGGCTCTGTAAGTTATAACCATGTATTATATATATTTATAGTTATATTATATAATATCTATCATAGAACCATTCAATCATGTATATAACATTACTATAGTAACATTTATCATGTATATAATATCATATATATAGTTACATTAATATCATATAACCATGTCTGTAGGGATTATATCTATCATGTAATATGACCCATATGACCATTCAATCCCTACAGATCTAACTGAGAGGGCCATCCCAAGACACCGCACCTGATCCAGAGAATCCTCCTCGCTACAGCTGGCCACCTTTGCTCGAGTGCTGCGACCTCGACGTGAGGAAAGTGCAACGGGGTGATCGAGGAAATGAAATTAGCCTCTGGTAATTTAAGGACATATCCACTAGAAATGGAGGTTTTATATGGTTTTATTGGAAAATCATGGGAATATATGGGGATACCCTCTGGTAATTTGTTCCATAGCTATTGAAAATCGACCATTTATAGTCTGATTGGTGGTATACCTACCCCTCTGAAAAATATGAAAGTCAGTTGGGATGATGAAATTCCCAATATATGGAACAATAGAAAATGTTCCAAACCACCAACCAGTAGTTGATTTACCTATTAAACTTAAGATGGTGATTTTTCAGTTCGCAAACTGTTAGATAGTTTACCAGGGGTTATTGGAGATGGGAGGAAATGCAAGTCTTGAAAAATTGGAATCTTGATGAATCGTGATGAATCATGTGGAATCTGAAATGAAAACAGAAGAAGGTTAGGAATTTATAAAACTTTTCAGCATCAATACATGGCTTTGAACACATAAAGCGGACTGTGTTTTTTTGTTGTTTTGGGGGGGGGCGGGGTTGCATGATACACTACACATAGAGGCTTCGCAAGGGCTCCAAGAAATTCCTTTGAAATGACCATGTTTGCATTCCAATTCAATTTCTGGTGTAAAATGTAAATCAAATCATATCAATCACTCTTGTTTTTCCAGAAGCAAATGTTCTATGTACCTGATGTCCTTGCGGAATGGGAAATGGCCTGCCGCATGCAGCATGGAATGCAAGCTCTGTCTTTCTTGCAGGAAAAAGGGAAGAAATTGTGGAGAACAGCAGATTCAGAATCACCAACTCAACCAACCTGAATTATCATATCTGCAGCCATCATGTGTCATGGCCAGTTAGGATTCCGCTTTTTCAAAGTCAATGGAACACAGTCAGGAATGACAGAGAAATCATGAGGCTCATCTGCACATGCATATGTCCTTCCTGGAACATCAGGCCAACAAGAAATATGGCCAACTATTTGTTAGGGATTCCTTGTTTAGTTGCGGTCATCGTGGTGATTTTCCAGCATCAATAGGAATTCCTGATACAAGTCCCTGGTAATGCTGGTATTTCCATCCCATAAATGGTATATAATCAAACTTCGACGCTTCTACATTGCTCCAAGGAGCCCATGAGCTTGTCCAAGCGCTCATCGGTCAACCTAAGGATCCCGTAGAATGTAAGCGGCTGATAGCGGCTGAGCGGCTGGGGGGAAGACCGTGGTTTAACGACGTTGTCAGGGAAGAATGGATGGATTCATGATCAGAATCATAATGATTAAATGATATTCTCTATATTTGCTACTAAAAACCATTAACTAAATTACTATATAATGGGAATCTGATGTTGATTGTGTTATTCGATGGATTAAAAAACCCATGTAGTAATGACATTAGAAAGTAAAATGAAAAAGCCATCGATTATACGGACAATGCTTCCACACAATGGGTTAATGTTCCATGTAATTTCATAAAAAACCGATCGGCAATAACCAAGCATGTGGTCATCATTTCGCATCATCCAAAATATGGGTATATCCAACAAACAACTCCAATTGCGGATGGTGTATTGCTGGGTTTTACTGCGGATTGTTTATTGCTAGTTCGCTTATAGAAATACATGGACAATGACATAAATGTCTACTAAACATTGCCACATGAAAGCTCGGTTTTGCAGCCAAACAAATCAAACGTGCTAAACACGTGTAATTAATGGCTGTAGCACTCTCATGTGAATAGCCAAACATTTTACTGTAGTGACAATGAACAAATAGAAGTTCTGACCTCATCAATCCGGCCCAATTTATGGTAACGGCCATGCAAATCCCACATAAATCTATGTTTGATCATGTTTGTATGTTTTCACTGGCTAATCGTCATTTAATTGTGAGGTCGCTGAAATTACCCCGATTCTTGGTTTCCCTTTTCTACTCATGCAGCGATTATATAAATATATTGACATTAATACAGTTCAACAGCGCAACTCTTTTTTTCTCTCTTTCTCTCTCTCTCTCTCTCTCACTCACTCCCCGTATCGCCATCTGTCAAGACTGCCGTGTGAGGAGTGGCGAGTCCTTTTATGCCCCAAAAAAACACGATAGATTACAGAGAAATATATATATACTCCAAAAAATGGTTTCGACCAAGCAGCGATTTCTTGCCTGCAGCCTCCATGTCGACTACAAGAGACGCAACGTCCAAGGTATCTAAAATACCCAGGAGTTTTCCTTCGGATCTGGATGGGGTCCTTTGTCACATGTGATGTTTATCCAATGTTAAATGATTTCGCCCTCTGGTAATTCAACATAACCATAAAATCTTAACATATCTTAAGATGGCATAAAATGCATTACTTTGCTCAACTGGCAAAATTTGTCTCCAAATGGGTCATGCTCCACGGCCGTGTTGAGTTACCTAAGCGTGAACTTGGCAGGATCCAAATGGATGCAAATGGTGTTGAACTCGCCATTGTTGAACGTACAACAAGTGAAAATTGATGGAGTCATCATGTCTCGTCCGGACAATTTTTGACAATTGTTGTTGCAAACGTCATCTACAGCATCATCATCATCATCTTCCCGGATCATTAACCACCCCTCCCATGAAATCAGCGGCTCACTTCCCCTGTTTCATGAGGATTTAACCGACCCCCCGTGACTCGGTGACCCCCCAGACTGTCCGTCATCATCCACCACGGGCGCTGACAACAAGTGCTGATCGGTTAGCACTTGGATCGCCTGTGCCAAAACGCGGCTAGCCACATCAAGCAACGGGCGATCGGTGTTGGCTAAGTTGCGACACTAAAGCTTTGCGAAGCATTTAAGGCAAACATCATATCATCATATTGTGTTTATATGCGTCTTATATAAATATGTATGTAGATACATTCTACATACTCAAGATTCAAGGTTCGTTGCCTTAATGGCTAATGAATAGCCCAAATATTCTGCATCAACGCTTCGCGGATGACATGTCATCCAAGAAAGGCCACCCAAGTCGTGCCAAGTTCTATGGGCTAGCAATTTGGTGGCGAATCCATAGATAGATCATCCTAAGTTTACCTAGATATGGACATAAACAATCCCCAAACGGATTTATAGATAGTTTATACTTTACACACCAAAATACGTATACCACATTGATCCGCGTTTTATCCAGACTTGGATCTAAGATAAGATGGGGAACATCAAAGACGCAACACCTCCGTCCCCGCCCTCCCGCAGTTCAGGCACGTGGAAGAGGCCCTTCTTCGAGGGCAGAGTCACCAGTGCCTTTGGCAAAGGCAAATCCTTGACCTTTGCCACGAGGAAACCGACAGAAAGCAGTGATGTAGTGGGGATTTGATGGGCATGTGAATTTTCATGGATACCTAATGGATGACTCTGGGGATATATAGAGGAAATATAAACATATTATAAAATCATAACAAGAAAGAATGGGAAAGTGGATGGGTTATCCTGTGGACATTTCGTAGCAATGGTATTTTTTTGTGGGAGAAGCGGGCTTCTCGAACCAACGGTTGAATATGCTGGTATGGTTATGGTGCCGCCCAGTCCTGGAGGCTTGATCAACCCACATTCCCATGAACTGAAGCTGGTGAATGTGCCCGGAATCAAATGCAAAGACGTCGAAAAATACCAGAATATCAGCCAGAATGCTATGAATGAGTATTACTATAACATATTATAACATGTTGAACATGTTCAGATGTGGCTCTGATAACACGAAAAGGAGTTGGACCACTGACAAGCACCAGTCTTTTCAAGAACTTACCGTCTCGGACCTGGACAATGTCATCCTGCTGAAATATTAGAGAGGTATCTTGCTCCCAGAAGATCCAAATGACTCATTTGACCCCCGGCTTAATTAATATGAATGCTAACTGTGGATTGATTATCAGTACTATGGTGGTGAGAATGAGTCATTTGACTTTCAGGGTCTAGCATATACCAAAATTGAACATTGAAAAGGCTGACCGGCTGACCCCTCAACGTTCCGCACCTTGTATTGCTTGAGAAACTCCTGCAGAGGGGAAGAACAATAAATCAGCATTGCAAACCCAAGAAACTGATGTTCAATGATTTTCAGACATGGATAACAATGATCACTGATCCCCGACTGGAGGTTGATGATTGCGCCAGTTTGCCATAGCTTGCCACACGAGTGCTCTTTCATACCACAAAAAGCACTGTCACTCTCAAGTCTACCCCCGGTAAATTTATGTACATTTGGCATAGTTGTGGGACATCATAATGTGCATACATGTTCCATAATCCCATCCCCCTAATACTAAACACAGCATCAAATATGTCATGTGGAACCTCCCTACTAACCATGGTTTCTGGCGGGTGTTTAATATTGGGGTGATGGGATTTGTATGTTGACACATGTTGTCACCCATTCCTTGGCACAACTCTAGCGTCGCTGCGTTATTTCGCGCCCCGCTCCTTAAAATCCATGCGTTCGTCGCGGGACGTTTGGCATCTGCATGAGGAATGTTTCGAGCAAAAGCTGCGGTAACATCCGCAATCCGCGGAAATGTTGACATCAAAGGGTTGCATGGGCACGTCATGGCACGTCTTATTCAGTGGTTCAAATCGACTCATCTGCGTAATGATTAATGTCAACTCCGACCCAAAAATAGTGATGATTTAAGACATTGGTACCGCCTATATAAGTAGACAGCCCAATGGTTTATTGATGTGGGGTGAGATGCAAAGACACCTGCGGCTCATCTTGCAAACAAGGATGGACCAAACCTATTCATAAGCAGCGGCAAGGTCCTTTCACAGCCTAGGGTGGTGAATTTACCCGTTCGCAATTGAGAAATTGCGATTTGTGTCTAGCTGAGCGGGTACATGTTTCAAAGCAACATGGTGTCTGCAACCGCATTTATATAAAGGAACCAAAAAAAAATGTTTTTCCGTAAAGTAGGATGGGCCAGCCTGTCAACAACATTTCAGCAACATGGAGGGAATACCCTCTGTTGATTCAACATAGCTATGGAGCATGGGCCATTTATATATTTATATAGATGATTTATGATGATTTACCTATTACACATGGTGATGTTCCAGTTCGCTATGTTAGTTTACCGCAAGGTCATCATCAAAAATCCGATCAGCCCCCATGAAATCTCATTAAATCCCATAAACATAAAATCCAATTAGATCTCATTAAATCCCGTTAAATCCCATATAAACCCCATATAAATCCCACAAAATCACTTTACCTCCAGTCGCCATTCCCAGCCATCTGCGCCGGCGGACACTAGACGTGTCGTAGTTCGAGCGTCTGAAGCCCTGGTAGAATGTGGCAGTGCCCGCTGCCAAAAAATGTTTGTACACTTGGATTTATCATGATTCTTAAATGATTGTGCATTTTTCCCCACCTGCCAGGTGAGGGTTGTTAGATTTTATCAGAGTTTGTTCTTCTCCTCCTCCTCCTCCTTCCTCCTCCTCCTCCTTCTCCTCCTCCGCGTCCTCCTCCTCTTCTACCACCTCTGCCTCCACTTCCACGTCCACTGTTGCCTTGCCAACTCTTGGCCAAGCTCTTCGCC
>Ga0126342_10005758_pt1 | contig 21764 bp, 22 predicted proteins | sample Cyp1metagenome_FD_92528 | JGI IMG/M metagenome (GOLD analysis project Ga0126342, IMG submission 92528) | Coral microbial communities from Lord Howe Island, Old Settlement Bay, Australia - Cyphastrea 1 metagenome | ecosystem: Host-associated > Invertebrates > Cnidaria > Coral ... | reverse complement strand
CAGCAGCAGCCTCCGGGACATCCAAGTCATCCTCTTTGTTCTTCTTCCCGGCTCGGCGCTTCGTCGCCTCTTTCTCCTGTTCCAAGAGCTTTTCCTCGACGCTCTCAAACATGTCCCGCCAGCCGTACGTGTCGCTCTTCTCTGATTCAAATTTCTTCACGACATCTTCTTCCCAGCCCTGAGCCAGGAGAACAGACAAAGGAAGCGGTGTCACTTCTGTCGTGGATGCGAAGCTGCTGATCTTGCGTTCCGTCATCCGACGCTTCAGGACGGCACGAATCGTGGCCCATTGCAGGTTTCCATTGTCACGCTTTTCTTCGTGAAGTTTTTGAAAAAAGGAGTGGCAGTCAGCATGGGACCACGCGCCAATCTCAGCTGCGGTGCCCAAGTTTCTGCGCATGGCTCTTTCGATGCTTGCGCATGGCAAACAGCGAAAAAATCTTCCATGCTTGCGACCATCACTCGCAGCTACCTTTCTGTTGCATAATTTGCACACCATCTCTGCCGATGGGGGCTGCGCTGGTGCCGCATGCGATTCAGCCATGGCGCACGTCCAGGGAAAGAAGAACAGGTCTTCAGATCACACGGTCAGAGCCAAAAAGTGGTGCAACGCGAGTTGCGGCCAATTGTATGTGTATCGTCTGTGAGCCCCTTTCATCTTACATACGAACGGAAGGTGTATACAAAGTTTTGCACAACTGAAGGAATTGCATTAGATTTGGGGCTGGATGCATTAGATATGGGGTTGGATATCTTGGCTTCTTATGATCAATACACCTCATCTCACATCAACACACCATAGATAAATATATATATATATATATTACATATTAAATTATACATATATATAGATACATATATACATATATATATATATTTAAATAAATATATATATATATTATATCTATATTTAAATATATGTATATATTATACAATATATATATATATATATATATATATATCACATATACCCCAAGACACCGTTGCCACCGGTCGCTGGTGGCAATCTTCGCTTGCTCCACTTCAGTGCCAGCACCTGACAGGCCAGACTGGGTGAATGGATTGATGGGCCCTATTTGATGACCAATACTAAATTAAATTAGCAATTCTCCAGTCCAGTCATTTTATATGACTATATTTTCTATTACTATATGACTACTATATATTTTCTAGTAAACATCTACAGGTAGGTTCATGAGCAAATGGCAGCATCGGTGAAGAGCTCCACACTCTCGGTTTGTAATCTTCTCCAGACATGCATCCGCATGACGCTGAAAGTGTGTCTCATCAAGATCCAAAGCTAGGAGTCATGATGAAGCAGTCGTGCAGCATTGCCACAGTCACCGACAATTTGTTCTGGTCATCCAAGCTGTCCAGAATTTGGTGAGATGAGACAAGGACCAAGTCTCCATTGACATGGTCGGGAGGTTCTGAACCTCTGTTGGTGTCAGGCGACCCATCATCAAGTGCTTTGAACAGCACAAAGGTGCGCAATCCCAGTTTGGAGGTGAAAGTGGCCCAGCGTTGATCATTGTGATATGGGGCTCACTGAGCCAACTCAAAGTTAGTTCCTACTGGATGGATTTGTTATTTAATAGTGCTCATTGCTACAGAAAGTCATATCTTGTCTTGGTTCTAACTTGCCAATTGCAATCATCATATCATAGCAGCCGGTGGCATTCCATTGTGAAATATGATTGGCCCAATTGCAAAATCGATGTAATTATTGCATAGTTTGTTTCCTTTTTATTATGTTTATCCATTACATTATTATTATTAGTATTATTATGAAACAAAATTGCACAGCGTTATTGTCACAACCTGGTTCAAAACTCTCACTGCCTGCTTGCCTGCTCCAGTTCAAAGGCTCAAGGACTTTCCTGTCACCTGGATAGGTGGCCGTGGGTGGTAGACTCATGTCAGTTGAGTTGCCATCTGATGATGATGAGGGCCCTAGCATTGTGATGCAAGCTGGTGCTCTATCAATGAAACCTTCCAGGTTAGACATGGATGATAGCCACACCCCTGCTCGCAAACCACAGCGACTACCCAGCTTGGAGTGCCCTGATGCACATATTGGTATTATTGTCTGGTTTGAGGGATAGTTATTTGGGAATTATGTTGTAGTATTAAAAAAATGGGATTGGTAATCATTGTCATGTAGCATGATGTAGCATATATATATACAGAATCTGTCAGTCACTGTCCACTTGAGGACACCGCCAGAGAAGCCGATCTACTGTTGCAAAAGAGGCTGCATTTCGATGTACCAGGTTGGATCAGCCAGAATGGCATTCCTCAAAGATACTTGCCATTCAGTTGGTTGTTGTTAACAAAAATATTTATAAAATGTCAGGCAGTATTTATTTCCTTTTCCATGCAACCAATGAGTTCTGAGGACATCAGGGAGACAATGTCTAAGATGTCTGGGACTGACCTCAACCAGTATATCCTTGGCCAGCTGGGAAAACTGGAAAGGCTTCTTCCAGATGCGCAATTCCAGGAATCACTTGACAAATCAAAGGTTTCTTGGATAGTTTTTGCAATATATAATTTTTATGTTACCCATAAGCTATAAGCCAATAAGCCATAAGCCCAAACCCACAATGAATGCCTTGTGGTCAAAGCCAAAAGCCATCGAGGCTTCCAAGATGCCTGAGCTGAAGTATGCCATTGGTGGCTTCGAGGTCTGTGAGAAGGCATGGTGCGTTCTGATGGGGATCAATGAGAAGAGGGTCACTTTGACTGAATTCAACAATTATTTTGTATGAATGTTAAATTACCCACCAGTAACAATGTGGTGATTGTTTTCAATAATGGTTGGTGCTTTCTTTAAAGTTTGGGTTCTTAAACATTGATGAGGTCAAGCGATTGGCAAGTGGGCTGGTTACGAACTCTCTTCCGACTGACATGCGGAAGTACAATGGGAAACAGCGCTCTTGTAAAAGCACAAGTGTGGATGGGTTCATGGCATATGTTTACTGGAACCTTGTGCCTTGATTTCACAATTTGGTCAGCAATGGGGTGATTATGATTTCTTTTGTTTTGATGGTAATGGCTTGAACTTTGAACCCCCAATAATTACCTTCTTTGGTTTTTATTGACAGTTCTAAAGTTAAGGCAGAATCGTTGGCTGAGACAGCACCGCTTGAAGCAATCAGTGGGGCTGCCCTTTGTGCTTCTGGCCTATTTCTGCCCAGCCCTTTGGATGAGATATAGCGCTAAATGAGGAACTCTACATGTCATGCTAATCTATTTACCTTCAATGACTGAATACTACTCTGATTCTTTCTGGGGAATGGCTTACAATTCTCATTGCCCAGCCCCACCTTTCCTGACTTAATTGCCAAGGTGATGCAGAGCGTGATCTTCCTTCCACACTCCTTGGTGGGGACCGGTGCTTCGATGCACAAACGATGAGCAAGTCTGACCCTGTGGCAGCAGTGGAGCTCATGGGTTCAAAATTGCTTGAGAGAACCTTTATTGGATTTTATCAAGATTTTGGTATGATACCTTCAACTGTTACAAATCAATTTCTTTTCCATTGGTCGTTGGTTTGATAGAAAGAGCCCCCTGCAAGAACAAAAGCGGGCAAGTAAATATTGCCATCAAATTTGGAAGGCTACAGTTTTAAGATCAGAATCAGTGAGGTGGCTTGCAACCTCGCCACATCCAACACATGAGTATGGAAGCTTTCTATGAACTCTACACCTTGTGGTGTCAGGGGAATCAGAGTGAGGAATCTGAGATTGCCAAGAGCCGATGTTTCGCCCAAGTCTATGAAGAGCGGTGGAAAGGTATGGTGCAATTCAGAGAAGCTTCTCAACATGCCCGGTTCCATGATGGCAACACTTAGACTTACCTGCTTTTATGAAGATAGAAGATCACCTATATTAAATTGTATGATGTGTACATAATATAACAAATTCATAGCAGGACTGTTCTTATCAGCAAGATCCACCAAGATCCACCAAGATCCCCAAGCATTCTGTTGGCTACCAAGGTGCACACAGTGCGCAGAGTTCATTGCAGGCAGAACGAGATCAACTGGAAAAGGCTCAGTCGGAGCACATTCGCAACGTCCGGATGTTCAGGGAGACCAAAAGCCGGTTGAATGCACTTTCTGAACAGTCAACCAGTGGGAAAGGATCCTGTCAAAATGCTTCCATCCTGAAATTGGACATTGATGGGTTTGATCAGTCGAAGACCAGATACCCACGGCTCAACTCTATGAACCCCAAGTCATTGGCGGGTGCATGGCGGCCCCAGATTCATGTACTTGGTTGTATTTGCTGGGGTGTGCCCTGGATATTACCTTACTATAATTTTTTGTCTTTGGATTTACACTCACAACCTGGTCCAATTCAAATCCAAGAATATGACCCAGCCAGCAATGATCCTTAGGTAATGGAGTCCTACTATGTGTTGGAGCCAGATGTCCCGAAGGATAGCAGTACAGAGATTACCTGTATCTTGAGGGCTTTGGACCAGGTAAAGGACATCCTGGACCAACGTGGAGTGCAAATGCCAGAGCACTTGGTCATTGAGGTTCACTAATTGCCAAATGATATGTTGTTGTGTTTGTTGTAATCACCTTCTGAATACAAATAGTCATGAGAACCACTCACAATGAGATAATGACTTAATAATTAATCATGAGCTGCAACCCTGCAGACCGACAATTGTGTTCGCGAAGGGAAGAACCAATGGGTCGCCAAAATGTGTGCCACTGCAGTGATCAGTAAGCGGTTTCTTTGAAATCATTAGCAACCAATTTTCTACTTTAAAATGTCATATATATAAAAATGGCATATGGTGCATACTATGGCACATGTCCAACGATCATCCCACATCCCTTTGATAACTTGCTGTCTGAGGTTCAGGTCAGTGACCCACGTCTTCGGCGAAGTAGGACATACACATGGTCCTGTGGATCAAAGACTGAGCATTTTGACATCAGCATTTGGTGCAGCTGATGTCATCCAATCGCCAGAGGAGGGTGATTCATATGATGGGACTTATTTACTATATTATTGCTACTTTCCCCCAATCTCATTTTCAGGAAACTATACAAAGTATATATAATTGCAAGGATGACCAATAATGATAGTACCAATTCAGTCCAGTTTTAATTTATCTTGGTTACCCTGAAGGATTTCGTGGCCATCATCAATGAGAAAGTGAAACCTGTCCGGAACCGTGAGCTTAGAGCTGAGATCTTGGTTGGGAGCTTGAACTGGCGGGACTACTATGTGCAATATGGAACTGACATGGCTGGATTGGTGACCAAGCCCAACTCTGATTTGAGTGTCAATCACTGTTGGAGATTCATTCGCCGGGCTGACACTATCATCTGCCCTTTGTTTATTTTTCCTTTTGTGGCTATTTTCTTGACATGTGTTGGGGTTAGATGACCTGAAAACACAAAGATGCTGTTACCCACTATCACTTGGGACCTGCCGCTCTATGATGACAAGACTGGAGATTCTTGGAAGCCTGATGAGATTCCTCGGGACCCTTGGTTACAATGACAATGAGGGTATCACTACTTCTAACCTTTTGGGTTTGAAACTCCTTCTATCCTATTTATGGTTTTGATTCTGTTGGTTTGTTCAATGAACTTTCATTGATAACACACACCAATGCCAAGGAGGACTATCCATTCCATCCAGATGACTGCATCCTTCTGGTGAAGTACCTTGTGAACTCTCAGAGTTTGTCCCAACCGCCACTGGCTGCCCTTCCAGTGAAGTTTGCAGAACGACTGATCAAGAACTTGGAATCCCTTCCGAGAAACCTCTTGTCTGACAGAGCCAAGAAAGAGTTACATGGATTCAATGTTCATATTAGTTCTCTGCAAGTTTCATTGGGTTTCAATTCAACATTGGATGGGTCTTCCAATCATCTACCATTCCCACCCTATAAAATTCTCACCCAGGTACCAAGCCATTGTCCAGCTCCTTGCTACATCGCCTCAGGTTTTTGCGAACAGCTGACTTGATTGAGAAAGAGCCTTGGGAGCTTAGCAAAGCTGCAAAGTGCTTGCGGGGTTGGGTGGAGATTTGGTATGATTTCAGAATTCAAATTTTATGTCTTTTGATTCATGTCTGTTTCAATCCCCAAAAGCCTTTGAATAGTCATGAAAGAATTGAACTGGCAAATAATGTCCAATCAGTCAAGGATGCCAATGTTCGCCAAGATTGGCAATCTGTCAGTGAACCAATCTGGTGGTTCTCACGAGATACAAGGGCGTTGTGCTTGGCCCCAAATCCAGAGGGGTTACTTGGTTGATCTTGCAGGGAAACTGAATCACTGGCTTCTTTACACCGAATTATTCCATGTCACTACAATTTCCCAACACCCCCAAAAGATCAAATATCATCAATGTCATAGTCTCTCAATGGTTTACATTATATTATAATATATATATATATATATATAATATTATCATTATTATATATATAATTTACAATCATCATAGAGTCATACACTGTTGTTTTTCAACCTTGTTTTCCATATGAGGTGGGAACGATTTGCACCTGGACCAGTTCAAACTGTGACCATTCTCCCATCCAAGAAGGACCATGCCACCAAACAACCTCGAAAAAGAGGCCGTGCTCCCAGGGATCCCAATTTGCCTCCACCAAAGCGAGGCCGACCTCCCAAGAACCGCAATCCACCAGTGACACAGCAGGCAAGTGGCCCAGGTGAGCAGCAGATCTTTGCTGAGAAGTCGTCAGTGGCCAGTGTTGCTGTGCCACCTCAGGTGGATGCAGAAGAGCCAGAGCCACCCCAACCCTCTGCTGTTGCTACCCCAGCTCAGCCGCCCCCACCAGAGCGTGCCACTTTTGCTGGTCGAACTGGGGTTGGGTCTGATGAATTTCGAACCAGTTGGAATGATCGAAGGGCTATGTACTACTAGTATGTTTCACCTGAGCATTGGAAAGACCCTCTTGAACGTCAGTTCTGGACTTTGTGCACTAACTGTGGAAACAACGAGGAAGGGCTCAACAAATTCCTTGAGAAGATTGGTGCCCAAAAACAACCTGAATCTACCCACTCTGCAGCTGCTGCGCCCAAGGCACGAGCAAAAGCCAAGGCGAAAGCAGCTTCGAAGAAGCCTGCTGCCAAGATTCCTGGTCGTGGCCGAGGGCATGGGCGTGGAAGGGCTGGTAAGGGCAAAGCACCGTGCAGGTAGATTAGCACCAATGGGTTTTTCGCAAAGCATCAGCGAAGTCTGAATGCAGTTGGTATTGGGTTTTGGATGATAGGTGATATCATCTATCAACAATCTTTGAGGCTTGTCATTTCACAATGGCTAAGCTGAACCTTTAGCGTGAAACAACCTGTCAAATTGATGGGACTGTGACAACAAGTGGGGGGTATCACTTGAAAGCCAGCGAGAAAATGAGAGGATTGATTTGGTCACTGGGCTTGACTTTGCCTTGTTATTCAAACAAAAGGTTGAGTTCATCATTCATGCTGATTCCTGATGTTGCATTTCTGACTTTTAGATTTACAATCAACATTGCAACATTCTTTGAATGCTAGTCTTTTTGCTCAAATTCTTGTAGTCCGGACTTCAATCCAATAGGAACTCACCATGAAAGCAACAACTGTAACAACAACAGACAACAGTTGGATAATTACTTCTCATTGCATTATTATTGGACGACACTTAGTTTTTTCAATGTCACTTAGCCTGCCTGATGATGATGAATCAGGGCCTGTGATTCCAGCAAGTCCCCAACAGGGCTGCAAGGATCGAACTCGAACCAGGCCTGCACAAGCAGGTCGCAAGACCAAATCCAGAAAGGCAGCATTGCGAAGCACCTTGGCAGACAGCGGTGCTGGCTTGCCCCCTGATGATGATGATGGCCCAGACCTTTTCTCATCTCTTGGGCAAGCATGTCAACCACCAGAGCCTGAGCCTGTCCCAATCTATGATGTGAAAGATCCCAATCTTGCAAGGATCTTGCAGTATGATGATTCAACTCTCAAGTTGGCTGCTAAAAAAATCCCTAGCCAGATTGAACACCCATTCGATGACTTGCGAGCAACTCTGATGAACCTACGTCCAGTAGATGACAGCGCTAGGTGTGACCTTTGGGAAATTTTTTCACTTCCAAGACTGCAACCGGTCTTGGTTGATCTTGGGGGGAGGTGCCAGAGGACCTATGACATACGTCATTTCTTTGACTTGGGACTGCCTGCACTTCAACGCACATTGATGCAGGATTGTGCCATGCTGCAACCGAAGTCTTTATTCCTTTCACCCCCATGTACATGGGTGTCACTACTTAAACATAGCAACTGGTCAAGAGTACCACGTGAAAAACGAGTTATCAATTTAGTGCAAGCATGTGGTTTGATCGACTTCTCTATGTGGCTGGCAGAGCACCAAGTCCAGAGTAACAACATATTTGGATTTGAGCATCCTGGTGGTTCCCTTGCATGGGAGAGAGACAGTGAGTGTGACTTGACAGCACTGGACCCTGTCTTAACATGTGATGTCACATGGCTTAAATAAAGGCTTGATCCCAACTGGTATGTTACAAGACAATGACCATTCCCATTCCAATTCACAACAAGTGGGGAACACCTACCCATTGCATTGAACAACTGTCCACCTGCTTGCTAAGGTGAAGCATCTCCAGCGTCACTGCTCAGTTCATGTTGCAGAATTCGATATGTGCCAATTTGGCATGGTGTCACTGGAGTCAAAACGGCCGGTGAAGAAAAGAACAAAAATCATGACCAATTCAGCTTCACTTTTCAAAGCCTTCAATGGAAAGTTTTGCCCAGGGGATCATGAACACCAAGTGATCTCAGGGAACGAGGGGGGAATGAAGCGCTCCCAAGCTGCACAGGCCTACCCAGACTCCCTTTGCACTGCCATTAGCAAGGCACTTTTGGAAGATGTGAAGAGGGAGTAGGCCTCAAACAAAGTTTGGGCCTGGCAGCACTTGAGCTCAGTGACAAGTGGCAAAATGACTGAATCTATTAAGAGGGTATTTATCATCTCAAAAAATCATTTTTTTTACTTGATGTTGATTTAGGATCAGAAGTTCGAAAGGTTTCATCCGAAAGCGTTAGAAATCCTTGGTCCCATCCACCGAAATCAAAGTCTGGTAAAAATGTTACATGTTCTTGTTACTGCTGCCTAAGTTGGTTTTTCAAAATATGATGTCAATATCTGATGATTTCGATTGAAAACTTGCCAAACTCAACAGACAAAGCTACCCCTTGCACAACTTGCACTCCTACAAAAGAAACCTGACTTCTGCAGTGGTAGTGGTAATCCTTGGAGTCTTGGAAGATATCAATTGAAACCTGCCCAAGTCACTATATCAAAATTGAACTTTGACTTCTGCAGGAGGTTGCATTTCTTGTGACTCTGATGATTGCAAGTGATTTTGGTTCAGAGCCCGAGCATCGTCATGGTACTGCCGGGGCAAGGTTCAGATTCAGAATCTTTGAACAATGAGTTTGTAACTGTTTTCATATTTGTTGGAATGCAACCCTATGATTCTAATGATCCCTAATGGTTATAATCTAATGATGCCTATGATCCTAATGATGCAATGATCTTTGAACCCTATGAGTCAATGATCTTTGAACCCTATGATTCAAAGAGTTATTTGAAATATGGGAACCCACTACCCTGACTGGACATGACCTCAGGACTTCGAGATGGAAGAGGTTGCGCAAGACATGTTCCAGCCAGAGGATGGGGATGATTCTGAAGAAACTTGATTTGCAATTGTAACCTACTGTACTGCTTTAATGTCATAATATGTTATACCTTGTCTACCTCATTGAGTGCCTAAACTTTAGACTTTTTTGGGTTTCCGGGGGCTTCCATTTTATACCCCAAAAAGGGTGTGCGAACCCAAACAAAAAGAAAGTTTAATTTTTGCAAAGGAAACCCAGTGAGTAAGTTGTGGAATGTAACCACCCATAAAAATCAAAATTATTATTGATAGTTACTATTCATAAGAACCAAGTCCATTCAGGTCCATCCTTGCCACATGCAAGGTACCATCACCGACTGCACAGCTGGATGCTGGCAACAAGACATTGTATGCCAAGGCGCCAGTTGATGATGCGAAGACCCTTTCGTTCACCTCAGGGGATGATGAGGGCAGTGCAGGTGATGCATCATCTGCAATGGAACCAGTACAGCTTTGCTCATGGATGCTGGTACCGATGAGATGTTGTATGAGAAGATTGTGAAGGAAATCATAAGTATCCTGGCCAACATTCAATTACCAATTGGAATTGCACATTTATGCACCAACTATTCAACATAACCATCATTCTCTGAGCCTGCACTGAAATATGCCAAAACCAATTTCAGATCATGGTATTGTTACTGTTGTTGATGCAGATTCTTCCTAGGTGCTGGAGGCCCCAGGCAATACATCCACCAGAAGTTTCCCATTGCCTCTTCGCGCCCCGAGCAACTTGCTAAAGTTCTGACTATGATGGTGCCTCCATTGCCTACCCAAGTATATAGTGAGCACTATCCTCTTCCTGCCTGCTTTCCAGGAGACTTATTGTGGAAGATTTTCAATGTTTCTAATTGTCATATATCAGCGAATACCCTGGTGTTGACACTTTGAGAATTCAACTTATTATATTAAAATCATTTATTATATATCTATTATATATGGTTTGTTGCCACATACCTGGACCTCTAGGATTTGTCAACTCCTCTCCTCATGTTTCAGGACAAGAGGATCAGCAAACTGCCTTTGTGATTCCTTTTCACCTGTTCAGCGCTGAGAACTGGTCATCATTGAGAGAACCGGCAACCATTGATGTTGCTACGAAACTGATGTGGCACTACTGCGCAGATGGATTCATCTCTCATGATGATCCAGTTTGCATTAGACTGAAGGAACTGATTCTCTGATGGTGTCTAAATAAAATGTTTTAAATTTATGTAACTGCTGGATCTAAAACAGTCTGGTGGTTCTGACCCTTCTTTCCACCCATGCAAGTCAACACATGAGTCTGCTTGCAGGACAGCAGCAATGGCCAGAGTGGTGAAATTGCCAAAGGTTCCATCGGATACCTCAAGGGTGCAGCGAGGGTGACAACTGCCATAGCTGTAGTGGTTTGCTGCAACGCAATGGGGGTCCAGGTGCAAGATGTATGCTCTATATGTGTTCAAATACTTTGGGTTCCAATTTGCCTCACAGTACAAAGTTAAAGCTAAGATATGTGAAATTAAACATGATGATATGTGACAGGTACCAAATCCTCTTCTCAAAGGGTTGCAAGTGATCAAGTGCAAGCACATCCGACTTCAGAATCGACAAGAGGAGCTGTTACTTGAAACATCTTGAAACCGATTTTACTTCACCTTTTAGTTTATGTTGTTAGATTGGGTTTGTGTAATGTTCTAATTTAGTGAATATCCTGCTTTGATCCAGCCAGGTTCTTCAACATGAAGAAGTCCGTGAGAGGTGCAATCCGGAAGCCTCCGTCATCTATCTCTTGGGTGGTTTCACTGCAGAACATCAACCAGGGTTCAAAGCAGGTGGATCAAGGTTCTATCATCAAACAATGGATTCTTGGAATTTAAAAAGCTAGTAGCTGGTGAATTATTTTGGTGGTGTCTATCCCCTCAATATGTCATTCTATTATTATGGGGCTCTCCTTGATAAAACCCAGGAATGCAATTGCTGCTCGCACTGACAAGTTGGTTGGGGCAAAGGCGATGGCAGTGACCAATTTGTTTCAAATGCCGGAGGAATGCAGGGATATCATTCTTGACTGTGTGTCGATGTATGGATGGGACGGCTACTGGGTCAGTCAATGAATCGTCAACATTTTATGTTCATTTGACATTGATATGTCATGGCTATAACATGGGAAAAAAGTAAATCCTTTTGAACACCAGATACAACAGTTCCAACAAGAAACCAGGCTGTCCATTCTCTGATGAGTCACTGCAGAGCAAGAAGCTCTTGGTGAACTTCAACCACAAGGGCGCAAGAACCTCGAAGGGCAGTCCATGGCAACACCGGCTGAAGAATTCCCTGGAGAGTTGCATCTTGACATTCAAAATGGTGACAAGCCAATGGGCCAAACTGAAGCCACATGAAAGGCGGAAACCACTTGGTCGCACCCAGCTGGAAGAGAAATCTTCTCTATGTGCACTGGCATGTCCCTTGTTTGTTCATTGGAATTCCAGAATGTTTATCTACAATCTACAACCAATGATGGCTAGCTGTGGTCAACAATGAACAAATAGTATATTTTTATTTGGGTATGTCTCAAAATGAGGTGCCCTTTTTTAACCTAAATTTATCCCAAATTTAAGGGTACTATTATTTTAGTATCAAAAAGGCAAGGGCACCTCATTTTGAGGCATACCCATTTATTATATCATATTATATAATGTATGTATTATTATATCATATTATATACCTCATTGTCATATATGTATTATATAATGATATCACTATCATGTGAACCCAACTCATTTTTGTGCCCCAAACTCAGGTTCTGTGGTGGACGAGCTGTCATCCTCAGTTCCAAATGTGGAACAGATGCTCCGTGACAGGTTTCTTTAATGCAGCCAGGGCCACTATCAAAAACAAACAAATTGGTGGAATCGTGCGGAATGACATATTACATCCCAACAGTAGCATTTACATGTATCTTTTAGTGATAACCTGCCCCACTGTGCCAAGAAGCTTTGACATCCCAGGTTCTTGCACCGGCTGGAGCTGGGCGATGAGGTCTTGGAGAGCAATCTCCTGAGCGTGGTGGAAGCCAAATCGGATGATTGGATGCCCCGGGAGAACGCATGCACCTGGGACAGCACAAATTCAAAACTTATTGTTGCAATTCAAAACATAAACATGATATCCCACTAGTAACTACTGGTATGGGATAGCAAAGGTTTCAATCATCACTGTGGGTTAATTTATTTTCACATAATGTTTTCCTGTGTTTCAAGGAATGGTTGTTATCCGCTTCCGAATTCCATTGGTGAGGTATCATGGAGATTCTGAATGAGATTTCCCCTGAGAAGGGTCAAGGTGCTCTGATCTCCCAATCTGAGCTTGAGGGGGCCAAATCCACTTTGGACCAATCGGCATTGAACTTGCAACTACAGGAGGTTGATTATGATGAGAAGTGCCTAGCAGCATACTTGTCAAAGCTAGACAGCTACAAGCTTCGCCTTCACCATCAGAAGAATGAGTGGGTTCAGAAACGGATGGAGAGGGCCAAGACTTCTGTCCACAAGTGGTTTGATTCGAAGGCCTAAAGCCTAAATTCAAAACCGCAATAATTTTGACAAGGTCAAATCTGGTTTGTAGTTTACTACTTGGCATGGTGTTTGCTTTCAAGTTTGCCCCTTGAAAGGTTACTGCCATTTGCTGGCCAGAGAAGATTGATGGTGCCACTGCCATCAATGCCATGCAGCAGCTGGAAGATACCGTTGGAAAGTGGACACAGTCACTTCAGCTTCGCACCCCAGCTGCTTGTATCATTTCAGTCCCATTGTGAGGGGCATGCTTCATTTTCGAATGTTCACTTCAAAAAAAGATTCTACTAAATTTAAAATCACAAGTTTTTGAAATGATTTGATTTCATTGCTTCCAGCCTTCATTAGGCGTACCTCTTTGTGGCCAACTTTGTTGCTCCGTCGCTTGTGAAATCAGAGCTGACACCATGCATCTTGAACCTGATGGGGCATTGTGTTGCCACCCACCCCGCCAACAGCTGTGCAGTGTTCCTGTCCCCAGCGTTTGTGTGGAAAGGCACCCTTTTCCAGGAGGAGTATGGTCTACTTCGTACTCTTGCAGGTGCAGGATGCTCTGTGGACAGTAGCTTTCAATTGCTGTTTGATGCCAAGAACAAATGTGTTTCTTGACAAATCATTTGTTTTCTGATCATTTTCCCAAAATGAATCCCTAAAATTCCTACTTTCAACTGCTTGTTTCCCAAGACTTCAGGATGCTCGTGACCAAAGGCCAATGGCCTATTCGGGCAAATTCATAGGACCTCTGGTGACCAGCTTGGACACCCAGAAGGTGGAATGGCTTTGGAAGGATCCAGCAATCAACCGTCTGAGGAGAACGCTGTGAGAAGCGAGGCAGCTGAACTCCAAGCAGTTAATATCAATGGAGGATCTTTCCCCAACTTCGCTCCCTGCCCAAGTCTGTGCCCCACATAGTGCAAACAAGTACTCGCAGATTGGTGGGGATGCTGCTGAGCAGCTTTTGATGTCGGCTTTGGATACTTGGTGTTGGTTCAATCTTGCAATCAAAACATTTTGGTGATGTTCCCAAATTTTGCTATCAAAACATTTTGATGATGTTCTCCACCCAGTTGATCATTTTGCTTAATTAGGCACCCACAAGTCCACTGTTAAGCCAAGCTTCAGAGTTTATATGAATCTATTAAAGACCACTGGTAACAGTAATTGGAGGAACCTCCACTTTAAACATGTCAGGATGGAGTGTCCTTCAATTCATCAACAGGGTTGGTCATTGTCGACTGTGTCCCGACTGTTGGACATCTTCTGGGGGGAAAGCAGAAGGTGTCTGAAAAGATCAACACTCCTTCGCTCTACGTTCCCTTGTACCCCATGGAACACCAAGAATGGGCCGATACATTCTGGACATCAGAATTCATGACTTTGTTTCAAAAGGGGCAGTTGAGTGTGACTGGGTGCCAGAGGCTGGGGTATTTAAACTTTAAGAAGGTTCAATCAAACAATTGTCATTGGTTTGTGTACCAATCACTGAGCTAAGAACCTATAATTTTGATTACCTGGCCCCTGAAGGCTCCAAGATGATCCACCTGCAGAGCATTTGGAATCTCCCCCTGAACCGCCTGCCTTGAAACGATGCACTTATGGGAAGGTGGGACAAGGGTGGTTTACAAAAAACAAATATGGTAAAACCTTCCTGTCATTGACTGTTGCTGTTTCAACTATCTATTATTCTGCATGGTTTTGCATTCTTTACCTTACCCTCAGGTTGAAGGGCAAATTGTCACTTTGGAGATCCCAGAAGCTGTTGTGAAGCAATATGGATCGAAGGAGGAGTTCAAAACATTCCATGAAGGATTCCTTCTCAGAAATCCTCCCACCAAAACCTTCAAGACCAACAAGAAGGGGGCTGGAAACAACCCGATCCAATCGGCACCAGTGCAGAAGAAGCGTCTTCGTGAGGAAGATCTTTCCAGCTGCCTCGTCGATGTCGATGAGAAGTTGACGCCTGAGGGTGACAGCATTTTGGTGGAAGTGCCAATCATCAATGCCCGTGCAGGCAAGAAGTTGGACACCATGCCAGTGCTGCGGATTTCAACCCGAGTTGGAGCATACATTGTGAACCAGTCTGGTCATGAGGTCCCTTGTCATCTGTTTGTGCATTGGTAATGGTATGAACTATCAGGGGCAATGGTTCATCAAGAAAATATCTACATCATATGTCTATATATTACACACATATATATATATACATAGGGATATATAATATATATATCTATATATGGGAATATATATGGGGATATCTCAAAATGAGGTGCCCGTTTTCACCCTTAGAGTAAACAAGTTTAACCAAAAAAGTGAACCTCATTTTTAGATATACTCATATATTATAGTAAGACCCACATAGATCATTAATGAAAACTGTCTTATCTCACAATTTGCACCTTTGATTATTCGATTATTCATTGCAATTAGCTGCAAACGCAGATGTTCCCATAATAGTGACTCAGGTGACCCTGCAAAAGAGCTCAGTGCTGTGTGGATTTGGCAAAGCCAAGTTCAAGGAGGGTGGCAACAATGAAACCCTTGATACTGACACCGAAATTCCGTTTGAAGTCAATGATGGTACCTATGCTGTCTTGGACAACCAGTTTGGGACCATAGGTGAACATCTCAGCAAGGCGAAGCAGACCCAGCCAAACAACCACCAGGTTCGCTACCACAAATCGACACAAGATCCAGATGGCAAGTGGCAAATCGAGAAGCATGGCCATGAAATGATTTAAATATGTTTCTATGATGGTTCAACCATTCTCTGAAGCAAATGGTATGGGTTATCATGATGAATTTCAATAGTCACTATGATATTAATGCCAAATCCCTAGAATCCCAACACAAAATCATGGTGAACTGACATGCAGCGCAATAGGATCTAATTTCCCTGAACATCCCTGAAGGAGCATGCTGTCATCTTCTGCATCCAAGCGGAGGATGACAAGAACAAGGTGAGTCAATCCCAGGTGGGTCAGTTTCTCAAACCGCCGCATGCCTGGAACAGCAAGGCAGTGAAGTTGGGCTGGCAGCTGAAGTGGAGCCTCAATGGCATGCAGCCATCACGGGCTGTGGTTTTCGTGGTCCAAGATGTGACCATCCCAGACCAAAAAGCGTTTTTGGTCCAGTAGGATGCCGGAATCCAAAGGGACAATTTTGATGATACATATAAACTCCTACTCCCAATATCTCCCCATATTCAATCACTGATCATATTCTTAGAATATATGTGGCTTCTGGCGCAAGATGGCAGTGACTCTGCAGAACAGCGGCATGCAATGGCACGCAATGGGATCAAAAAACAATCTTTTGGCTGGTACCACCTAAATGCACTCCCCTTGGTTTCAAAACATTATTATAGTGGGATTGTGAAGTTTCTGGATTTTTTTGAAGATATATTTTTGCTTATGCACAATTGTTTCAAACTCTGTATATAATGCCATGAAATTGGAACACCTGGTTGCAAAGGTATAGTTTGGGGTTATTTCTGATCCACATCCGGCACCAGGTCAATCAACCCATTTGTCTTGGTGCTGGCAGCGGCAGCCATTGATAAATTTGGAGCAGGACAAGCGGATCATCGGTTCCGAAATGCAGCTCTGGAGCCATTATTCATTGCCATGTCCTTCTGCACCCATGTACTGGTTCCGAAATGCAGCTCGCTCGGATTTCTTGCCATTGAAGGGTTGAAGGTCCATCTCCATTCATAGTGGTGGGCTTCCACCGGGAGAGCAAGTTTCTCCATTCAAGTTTGGGGCTCCCAACGCAGCAGGCTGCAATTGTATACACCACTCAGCTTGGATTGACAGTTCTGTCATATTCTGCAATATTCTGTCATATTATTATTCTCTAATACCCAATGGTGTACCAGAAATCTATCTTGGATTTCAGACCCATCTTCCTTGAAACTATGGGTTATGGGTCAATTGGCCACTAGCTCAATTAAGTGGATTTTGGTGTTTATTTACACCACACTCAGACCCAATTGGATGACATGGCACTGCTAAATAACCCAATAGCAAGATAGCAATGGAATTAGCCCAATAATTTAATTCTGTGTTTTTTTAAAGGATCTATTTTGGGGAAACCACATATTGGGTTGTTCTGGATTATATCTCATTGATAGTATCTGGTTCTTATCGCCTTGGTGGATTTCATTGATTGATCTCATTGATTTATGGATTTCATTTGATTGATCTCATGTGTTCCAAGATTATCCCCATTGGCCTTTCCCATTGTTCCTTCCTGGTCACCGAGTAGCTCTTCCCATCAGCTATCTCCAGGAGATTGCCACCAGCGGTTGGCCCGGAGAGCAGCGTTGGACCCTATAGTGTGGTAACAGTAGGGGAATCTTGGGTAGATTTAACATAGATGATTAATTAACATAAGTTAACATAGATAATCAACATAAGTTAACTTAGACGACTAACATAAAGAACTTTGGGACCTTCATCGTCACATGCAAACTACCTTATCCCAAATCACATGCTTTTGACCCATGATCAATTGCATTTCCTTACTGTTATTAAGGTCTAAATATGTATATGTGTGATTAAGGCAATTGTCCAATATTATCGGTATTATGCACCTGATCCTGCCCGAGCCATCCCGGATTCCCATCTCACTTTTTACGCTAAACCGTTATCTTGCTATGAGGGCAACCCTAACGAAACCTTCCCATAGAGTTTCTGTCCACGTAGGCTACGTTGCAGTCCAGAGACACCACGTAGGTGCATGCTTCCATCATCATCATGCAGCCATGGCTGCACGCTGGTTTTCGGCTCTGTCCGGCGTGGGACTTATATAAATCTCACTTAGAGTCTTCGAGGCCCATGACCATCCCAGACCCGTTTTGATCTGCGCCCTCTCTGCCCCGTAGGCAGGATCAATGGGTCTGATGCGAACGGAAAGTTGCCCCGCGGAAATTCTATCTGCTGAGAAAAATGGCTACGGCAGAGAACGACGGTGAAAAGAAAAGTAACACAGACAGCATTTTCATCCCTCCTTCCGCAGACACTGGCTGAAGGACAAGTTAAACATCCGTTAGACATCCGCAGACACCGCAGACGCACTCCCATGTCCATTTGCTCATGAGTCTTGTCGCGCAGACACACGCAGACAGCAGCTTCAAGTCCAAACAAAGCCTTTTCTCGCGAACCCGCAGACAACTTCTGCAGACAGCATCCAGTCTGGTTTTTGTCCGCAGACATCGGCAGACGTTCGCAGACAGAGATACATTCAAACATTTTGGCACTAAATTTGGCACAATGCCACTTAGAATCCCTGCAGGTCAGCTGCCCGTAAGCAGCGCCGTGCTGCTCGTAGAAGCGCAGCGCAGGTTCTGCACCAGTGAAACTCTCTCCTTCGGTTTGGTCGCAGCGAAAAGTGCCATGCTAAGATCGTCAGCCACTTGCTGGCGCGGAGGAGATCGTGCACCAAGAACCTAGCTTCGATTCCAAGGGAGGTGCTCGGACCACGCAGCTCTGTCCTCCTCGTAGGAGACTGGAATCAAGCACGCACCTGCTATCTTGGGGTGCGGTGGCACATCCAGAGGCGTGGCGCCCCATTCCCCATACTTCAACAAGGCGCTCAGACGCTTGAGCACTCTGCGCTGGTCAGCGCGTCCGTGCGCGCATGCCCATTCAGCTGCAGAGTCAAGACAATGTTGGACTTTGCTCCACGTAGAAGAAAAGTCCCCATAGGGTTGCTGCGGAATGGCCTTGACCATCACATCAAACAGTTCCCCCAAACCTTCAGGAGATATTGAAAAAGATATATCGGATGCCATGGGACCGCTCATGCGCACGAAGCTGCTGCAACCTGAAGCCATACAGCAGCGATTACTTTTTCTATTGCAGCAACAGACACGACACATGCCATAGTCCCACAGACCCCCAAGGAAAGGAAGTGCAGCCATCGCGAGTGCGCGGCAGAATCGGTTCTTTTTGCCCGCGTGTCATATGTATATATTATAGTGACATCTAATTATGCAGAGACAGCAGCGATAATACAGAAAGGTGAAACTGATCCATGCACATGCTGCAGGCACTTCACGCATCAACGCTTCCTTTGCCGTGGCAAAAGACATGCCGTAGACAGGACGGACATACCGCCATGTATGCGACGCCTGCTAAGGTGGGCCATCCTCTGCTCACGTTGCTCCACGCGCCCCCTCACATGGAGAAGACGACGGATGCAACCTAAAACAAGGCGCGGCATACGCGCTCTTGCTGTTTTTTCGAGATGCCATAGCTACGGCGCAACCGTGACACACGGCAAGGTGAAAAAAGAAAACATACTATGACCTCTGGGGTGCTCGTGAACAAGTTTGGGCCATAACCTTCAAGGCTTGAGAAAACCAACTCGAATGTCACAACATGTTGGGAAGCATTGTGATATATGAATGGACTGAAACGATATGAAGCTTGATTTGTCCCTTGGAACTTGACAGAGGGAAAACGGCTACGAAGGAAAGATCCAACCAGCTTGAAGCAAAACTAGCACTGCCAGAAAGGATGTGCAAAGGAGACATGTCGACGGAGCGAGGAAACGTTATGTAACAGGATCGGGACAAAGGCACAGATCGGAGAAGTCCCATGCCACCCCGGTCATTTTGCTCGGCTCTCGTCCTGCGCCGCGTCTCATGTCAGTGCCCCATCAAGGCAGACCGCGGCACTTTGATCCATACTTCGTCCGGAGCCCTCCGGCGCTTAGCCGGACCGGTCTCTCGATCATCTTCATCGTCACTGGGCGGCTCCTTGGGACCCTTAGGTCCAGCACGAACATCAGGTGATGGGGAGCGGCGATGACGATGCTTCTTGTGCTTTCGGCGACGCCCCGACGTCTCCTCCTTCTCTTCCGGTTCCTGTGGAACTTCTGCACGGCGTCGTCGTAACTTCTCCGCCTTCTCCGGGTGATCACGTGGACCATCCGCATGGCCCCCTCGATGCTCCTGGCGCTTCTCCTTGTCTTCACGTGGAAGACCCGCCTGCCCCGAACGTGCCGTTTCCTTTGCTTCCTCCTGCGGCGCTGATTGCGCGAGCGAGCTGGCGTGACCTCCTCGCCCAGCGCTGCATATTCCTCTCCCTCTCTGCCCAGCTTCACCTCATGCGCTCGGGCAACCGCTTCGTCCCAGGAGCAACGCGTCCCATCTCCGTAACATTGCCACGTCAAGCAATGCTCATTCCAGTACATATGTTGAGACATGCCGGAAGTGGAACCTCCCGCGCGAGCCCACCTTTTGCCAGCAATGCGGGCACCGCTGCTTACGACCCTTGGTCGTCCAATTCCCCCGTAGGGAATCCGGAGGAGGTGGCGGTGGCAAACCTGGCGCAGGAATTGGCAAGGATGGAAAAGGCGCCGCCTCTCGAGTGTCACGCGTCTCCCGATCCGGCACACGCGACCTGCGCGGCTCCACTGGCGGGGGCCGATCGCGCCGTTCACGGCGCGCCGGACTTGGGGAGCGACGATCACGAGCACGTGGCCCACGGTCATCACTGCTTGACGGCTCATCCTTCGCTGCCCGCGCCTCGTAGCTGCGCACAGCTGCAACCGCGGCCTTTTCATTCGGTGAGACCACCTCCGCCGCCTTGGTGGACGGCATTGGTTCCGGCTCTTCCTCTTCCTCCTCGGTCAAGTACGTGTACTCATCCGAGTCGTCTTTCTCTTCCTTGCCGTCCTTCTTCGGCGCCATGAGGTCCTGCGAGCATCGCAACATTATTAAAATGTAAGCCTGCAAGTCAGCAGAAAAGCAAAGAACACTTTCCTGCCTTGTCCAGCGGCTCCCCTTCCAGCCGGCCCACACACGACCCAAACAAACTCGAGCCAAACACCCTGCAGATCACCTAGGCTCAAACAGTGAGGCAACAACCCATGCCCATTAAAAAACAAAAACAAGTAGCAACGCACAACTCCCCGGAGAGAAACACATGCTCCCACCCTTCACTTCCGACCATGCTGTTCCTTTGTTTTGCCCGACCTGTATCAAGATCTGAAGGCACGAATTAATGTCATATTCAGGACATCAAAAGAGAAAAGGTATCGCACCGTCCCTCCTTGCTCAAACCTGAAAGCCACGATCACGCCAGCAAGATGGCATACATCCCGCGGTGAATCTGCATCTGGCACAGCCACCCTTGTACTCCTGCCGCTTGGCTCGTGGCACGAGCGCCATCAACCGCTCTCGCCGCTCTGCGCGTGACAGAGCTGGAGTAGAGGTGCCCTGTGTCGACGCAGCGCTGCTCTGTCGTGGCCCTGCTCCCTCTGCCCTAAGTCTCGAAAGTTAGTAATTTTACTCGCCCTGAATTTTACGTAAAATCGACTGTTTTACTAACGTGATTTTACGTAAAATTTTACTAACGTTAGTAAAATTTTACTAATGTTAGTAAATGATTTTACTAACGTTAGTAAAATTTTGCATGCTTTCAAAAATTGTGAAAATTGTGATTTTTTTCTATTGTTTTTCTTAGGAATT
>Ga0126342_10005757_pt1 | contig 21765 bp, 19 predicted proteins | sample Cyp1metagenome_FD_92528 | JGI IMG/M metagenome (GOLD analysis project Ga0126342, IMG submission 92528) | Coral microbial communities from Lord Howe Island, Old Settlement Bay, Australia - Cyphastrea 1 metagenome | ecosystem: Host-associated > Invertebrates > Cnidaria > Coral ... | reverse complement strand
TATGGTTATTACTAATGATAATTATTATGGTTATTACTAATGTTCCAGTCACCACCAACCAAATATATTGTTATTCCAATTATTAACCATTATTAACCATAGATTAACAATTATTATGATGACAATTATTGTTAAATTACTATTATGATTATGACGATGCGTAAGATTATTGTTCATGCTATTGTTGGTTGTTGTTGAAGTGGTAATATTGTTCATACTGCTGATGATAATGATATTGGTCCAATTGAGTTATCTCAAGTTTTAGGTCCGACCCTCCTGAACAAAATCGCCAGGTGGAGCCATCATCAATCATCTAACAGCGCCTGGAAAGAGGGGCCTCATCAACCCGTGGGAAAAGGACATCTACGCTCTGGTTATGTCAAAATAGCAATTGAAAATGGCCCATTTAGTTCGTTGATTTACCATTAAACATTGTAATTTTCCAAAATTATGTTAGTTTACCAGAGGGTATGTATGTTCATGTATGTTCATGTCTGTTCATAATAGTGATATTATTTCCATTGCAACCAGTGCTGGTTGCAGCATGTTACTCTTTGGTAGTCAAACATGGCAATGGAACATTCCTCAATTTTGTTCGATGGTTTTCCCAGCTAGAAACCTAGCTACTTGGGTTTGCAACTTCCCAGCCAGCATTGCTAATTATAGTTATACAGTTATACCCTCTGGTTATTTAACATAGTCATGGTATAGATGGCCCATTTATAGATGGTTTACCTATTAAAAATGGTGATTTTCCATGGCTATGTTAAATAACCAGATGGTATATATATATATATATATATATATACATATTATCCCCGTAAACTCCCAGAATCTCCATATAAAATCACCATTTTTTATCACTCTAAAATCCCCATTGATAGGTAGGAAAATTCCATGCCGCACCCCAATCCCCCGATCCGCAGCCAGGTCAAGTAACGTTTGGCCCCAGGCTTCGAGGCTGAGCCGCCTGCCTGGCTTTGTCAGATCATATATCATGAATTTTCTGTTCATACATATATATATATATACATATATGTATATACATGTATATACATAATATATATATATATCCCATTAATGACCATTGGGAAAAACTGTGGATTTTGGATAATTGTTGGATCACATAGACCGTGTTCTGATCATTTTTGGGGACAAAGAACTGCAGGAATGAGAGCCTCTGCTGGGACCATCAGCCATGTGGCGTGGCGGCTGGTTCTGCACATTGGTAAGCTGCAGTTCTGCAACTGGTGGCTGGTTATAAATCCAAAACTGTAGAAAACTAGTCATGGGGTATCATCATCCAAGTAGGGATCGATAACCGAACTTGTAAGAAGAACAACCAAACAATCTCAGCTTCCAAATGCACACATCTCAACCCCCCATCCATGACTGAAACAACAAGCACTCGCCAGGCATGCTTTGCCATTTCTTCCTGAATATTTTTACTCGCTATCCTGGATTTTGACCTCAGATCAACATAGATCTGCTGGCTCAATCCGTTGACTGAACACTCGTTCTGCTGCGTTTTTTTTGCCAAGGACCTGTTCGTTGGATGAAGCAACATATTAACATCAAACAAAAAATCAATGCAAACCTGAGGCCCCCAGCCTGTTCTCTCGATCCTATGGCAAGGTGGAAGAGGATCCAGGATCCCATGAAATCGATCGGGGATTAGCATATGCCAGACTAAGCTGGTCAAATTCAGCTGGGTTCATGGATTGAATCCCTTCATGAATCATTTAAGCAACACCTACCTTAGATTGCCAACGAAAAACCATCTTTTTGGCCGACTTTTTGCAATCGGATTACGGCTAAATGTGAATACCATTCTCTTGGAGCCTACCGACAGCAACGAAGACCATGATAATGGTCGGGGAGTCTCGGCCAGACTCTGCTGACCTCTGCTGCTGGCTTGAACCGCTTGAACCTCTTGAACCGCTTGAACCTTTGTGTCGTGAGTAGATCGAGTTAAGCGCCCCTCAGATTCACCATGTCTTGTTCTAAACAGATCTAAACAGTTTTCTTTTTTTTTGGGTGCTTGACATTCAGGCTTCAGTCCTTCACGTGCACATATCGGAGATAAGTGTCCAAAAAAGGAAAAGCCCGTCTTGTTCCCAGCAATGTTTACCTTTCTCAAATCATCTCAAATCCTCAAGTTGATCTTAGGATGCTGTAATCATCAAGTTGATCTGAAGATAATCACGGACAATCTATCTTCAACTAGCCCTCTGGTAATCATAGCACTGGAAATCCACCATCTGTAGATATTTATACTTGATTTTCCAAGCTAGAAAATAGAATATTTACAATATTATACTGTATACATAGATATGTCCCCTTCATTTATAGCTGGTTGGTGGTTTCAACCCCTATGAAAAATATGAGTTCGTCAGATTGGATCATCATCCCAACTATTGGGGAAAATAAAAGTCATGTTCCAAACCACCAACCAGATTGGGTTTTCCATTATACTACATAGATATGTCTATACCATATGCTATAGGCCATTAATTAATATGAACCATTAACCATATGGTATAGTATAGGCCTATACCATAGATATTTCTATCCCAATTACTACATTGGGATATTTCTATACCATATACTATATATTAATATTAACCATTAACAACCATTTCCCAGCCATGTTTCGTCCCCAAGAAAGGGCCTCCGCCACCCGTTGCTTCATCGTCTTCGCCGCGACCTGGTCGTCCAAGCTCTCAGCAGCCTTCTTCTCCTCTGGTTCGACCCATCAAAATGGTGACCATTTTGGACCAAAAACATAGGGAAACATATGGTTAACTGTACCCACTAGTTGATAATAATGGAATATGATATGCTATATAATAGTATATAATGGTATATAATGCTATACTGGTTGGTGGTGACTTTACCGTCTTGAAAAATATGAGTTCGTCAATTGGAAGGATGATCCCATATATGAAAAGGAAAAAATCAAAAATGTTTGAAACCACCAACCACATATGGTAACCTGTACCAATGTTAATGGATACCAGGGAGGGTCTAGGTTTTTATGTTCTGGATTTTGGCGGTGGAAAATAAATCACCTGTTTTGGCCGTTTCCATCTCCATTTTTGACAAAAATCACCAGTATATACTATTCTATATGTTTTTGTTCGTGCAGGCCGATGATTTTGTTGGACACATCACCACGCTTGTTAGGTAAATCATCACATTCTTGTTGTGTAAACCGGTAAACCGTATCTTTTAGTGGTTTATCCATGTTTATCCCACTGTTTCGCTTCATTTCTGTTGCTTCAGACCCAACTGTTGGTGGTTGAAACTGCAGAAACCATGGCTAAACTCTAAAACTTAACCATGTTGGGCCAAAATCCCTGCATTGTTAGGCGATTTCCCGCCATTTTACGGGCCAAAATCACATTTTGGGGCCCCAAAAGGCCTAGCCGGGGCCGACCACCTCCACGGTGGGCGCCACGTTCCATCGCTCCGCGGTGAAGCGCACCGGAGGACGGTTGCGCTCCACCTGTTTGGAATAACCTGATCACTTGGATCATATATGATCCATATATTCTCCTCTGGTTCGACCCATCAAAATGGTGACCATTTTGGACCAAAAACATAGAAACATATGGTTAACTGTACCTACTAGTTGATAATAATGGAATATGATGCTATATATAATGGCATATAATGCTATATAACGGTATATAATGCTATACTGGTTGGTGGTGGTTTTAACCATCTTGAAAAATATGAGTTCGTCAATGGGAAGGATGACATCCCATAGATTGTGGAAAATATAAAATGTTCCAAACCACCAACCAGTGATCCATATATTCTGGTTGGTGGTTTCAAATACTGGGATATGGTTAAGATATGGTTACATAATATGGTTACATAATATGGTTAATACATATGGTTAATACATATGGTTATTAAATGGTTAGATGATCCATATATTCTGGTTGGTGGTATACCTACTCCTCTCAAAAATGATGGAGTTCGTCAGTTGGGATGATGACATTCCCAATGTATGGAAAATCATTTAAAAAAAACATGTTCCAAACCACCAACCAGTATTTGTTGGGATCATACGATGGATGGAAGAAATCCTGCACCAGCTGATAGGTGGTTTATCACACTATTTATAGTGGTTCAACCATCCAAGGTGGTGCAGGATTTCTTCCATTCACAGTACATATATATATATATAGAATATATAATATGTGTATGTACAGGAATCATGGAATATATTGACATGTTAGTAAAGGACAATCCATATCAAAATCATATATATATATATTGATGGAGTACGATGTTAAGAGTATCAATAATAACAATAAATAATCTAATAAAAATAATGTCGTTATTAATAAACCTAGTAACCATAACCGTAAGAATAATGGTAATCATGATAGTAGTAATAATAATAGTAATGGTAATGGTAACATATAAATATACATGGCAATCAAACATGGTTTACTGGAGAATTCCCCTTTAATTTGATGACTTTCCCAGCTAGAAACCTCCATTTAGTTCAGGCAATTAGTACGTTGGATTACTGGATGGTAATGTTTATCTCTTAGTCATGAGAATAGGTATGTTTTAATATTCTCAATTTAATGTATCCCATTAACACTTCCTTGATATAAGAAAACATAAGAATATCCCGGGCCATTACTATTTCATTAATATTAAGAATAGAATACCAAACATCGCTAAAAACACAAATATACCTCACATTGTGAGGAATATATCCATGGGTGTAATGACTACAGACATATTTTGGTGATAAGGATGGGGATCACATGTAGGGATGTAGCCAACAATTAAATATGGGGTACTATGGGGGTATGCTATGGGGATATATAATATATACAAATAATTTACACGTACATATATATATATAATATATATAATTAGCTAGTGAACCAACGAGACGGAAACTGGAGACACCTGGCTTGAAAAATGGATTGACTATTTTTCGGGAACATTTTTTTTCAAAAGGAACCCCTGGGAGCTATCCCCAACTGCCGTCCCAGTTCTCTTCACGTCATGGGACAGCAAATTGGATCTATCAAAACAGCAAACCGGTGGGTTCCGAAGAACAAGAACGATGGTATTACGTGCACAGGATGCAGCAACAGAAATGGGAATGGAAAACTCGTTCTAAATCGGTATGATGCCGAAGAGTTGTGGATAATGTAATGTTATCTCCATAGGAACCCAAATCACAACACTGCATGTAGGGTATATTATGACATGAACAAACTTGTATACTGAAGACAATCTCACACCATTATCAGTTCGAATGGACTCTCAAAGAATGCTAGCCAGTTGTATGAAATTGTAAGAACCGAGCTAGCTTGTCATATCCATGCGTCATCAACAAATCCTTTGGGGCATCCACAGTCACAAAGTTCCCATACACGGATTGTTAGACCGATGAAGCAACCAAGATATCGCACATCTTTTCCTGACCTTTGATGTTTAGATTCAAAGATCCTCGGTTTCACGTTGTTCTTAACCTTTAAACTCCAAATTTGATCTGCTTAAGCCTTAAAACTGTCCCAAGACTTCAAAATTCTGCGGTTTCACTCATTTTGTTTCATCAAAACTCCGAACAAACTCAGAGTTTCACCAACCTTTTGGCCCCCAAAAAGAATTTGGATCACACTCTCCACGTCGCCACATCCCTGCCTGGATTCGGTCCCAGAGCTCTTCAAAGGTTTTGACCTTGGGTTTTTCATCTTGGGATTTCACCAACATGAACTCAACAAGAGACTTCCATGAAAAAATGGGATATCATGGGATATCAAGAACTAAGCAACTAATTTAGGGTAATGGCTTTGTCTGAAGATAGAGGATAGAGGTTTTTCCATTTGATGGCCAGTTTGGAAAGGGAAAATCATGATCCATTGGAATTGCGGGTATCATATCTTCAATTGGAAAACCGGCAACTTTACCAAGGGAACAAACAAAAACCGTATTCTGACATATTCTGCTGGACATTCCTTTTCATATTTTGCAGGAGATAAAATAGGGAAGTCAAGTGCCCGACCGGATGACCAGCGATGTCTACAATGATGTCACCCACCTTTTCGCAAAGTTGGGGCAAAGTTGGGGCCCCAAAACGATAGCTGAGGTGGTCCATATAACTGCAATTTCACTATAGGTTTATGATACTTATAACTTATATCTATAGTATTCATGGGGATTGTAATCCAAGATAATCCAAGCTATAACAGAGGGGCCTCACATTGTAGAGATGGTATCTGCACATAGCTGCTTTGAAGGTACTTGTATCCATCAGAACGCTCAAGATAGCTCAAGGCATCATTCAGAAATTTGGATCAACATCTTGCAATAACTTTCAGACATTGGATTTTCATACATCATCACTGGGTCCTTTGCAAATGAATCTGGATTTTTGCACATATAAGCAACATGCCTGTTGGCCCGGCTGCCTCTGGCAACTATTTCCGACTCAAAGTTTCATCCCGCTGGAAGGTCTTAAAAAAGCCATGACTGAAAAAAATGCGGCTTGGGGCTGTTGGAGCCTTGCTCCATATACCCATCAAAATGACGGCAGTATCCCACCATCCCGTCCTTGCCTGCCAGCCATGTTTGGCTCCCCATGGGTGGACCTGCTATGGCACTTCCCACCCCAAAAAAAAACATGTTAAATACATTCCAGATGGGAACTATGAGCCTGTTTCATCCTCAAACTCCTCAAACCCAAATCCAATGAAATGACATCCCACGCCAACCACTCCAACTCAATGAAATTCAATTTACCAAACTTAAATTGATATAGTTTAATCCCATCCCCCTATTATTAAACACCATTTTCCCCCCATTATCCGCAAAAAACAACCGTAGAATTCCACCGTCCGCCCGAGGCCACACGAATGACGCGAAGCTCCATCAGCTCCAAACCCAAGGGCCGTGAATCGGGTAAATCCTAGGCGAAGCTTCTGGGAAGGACGATTTATGGCATAAATCATGATCACCATCATTATAATCATTGTGGTGATGATGATGATGATGATGTTGATGATGATGATGCTGCTGGTGGTGGTGGTGGTTTATGCCATTGGTCATGGCTATGGATGCTCATCATACTAGCAAAGCATCGTTTTTTCCCGGACATCCAAAACGACTCGTGTCCGGAGGGTATGAAACAGTCTCCATAGTTGGCTGTAGTGTAACACGTCCACGATCCACTTCCAAATTTGCCGCACATGGCATCGTAAGAAAATGCTTGACGGGCAAAAACAAACTATATAACAAAGGGGACAAATTAGGCAAAAAACATCAACAACACCGTAGCAACACAATACTACCACCACTTGTTGAGTCAGTATGTCTCTAACTCTCTCTTGTTTAGATTATTATAGCTACCCTCCGGTAATCAAATGTGGCAACTGAACACCCCCATTTATCCATGATTTTCCCAGAAACATTCATTGAGTTCGGGGATTTCCCAGCCAGCCATGTTTGAGGACACCGGAGGCTAATCCCATCCTATCTCTATAAAATCACCCTTAAATCACCATTAGATCACCATTCAATTCCATTAAAACCGCTTCCTTTTACCGAGGGAGATCCCACTCAGTCACTGACGCTCATCACGATGCACACGTGAGGCCTTGGACCAGCGAGGCCTTCATGGCGATTCAGGCCCGAGGCGCCTATGGGTACTGAGAACAACAGGGGAACCCATAAACCTGGTGACCCTGGTGGAAAAGGAGAGAAACTTCGCCACAACATGGGGCAGCAATGGAGCGGCAAATCTGGCACACGGGCATATCGAATGCTCATCTAATGATCATCACACTGGCTCACATGTGCAATGAGTTCGCGGCTTGATGTCATCCCTTTCTTTGTTCTCCGCTTTGTAACTCTTGAAGAAACCAAACTTGTCCAGTTTCATTCCCTGGGCCAAGCACGGAGAGGATCCAAGTGTCAGCTGGCAAATATGGTAGGTCCTCATGACAGAATGAACCATAGAACCATAGAACTACTTGCTGCACCACAATTATCTAATGTGGCTTATAACATGTTAAAACTCCAATAATTGGGGGGGCGCCAACTTGTGGACATAGTCTTCATGCATGGCGCGCTGCGCAAATGGATGATTTGCCACATCTCCAAAGGGAAGACACAGATTTTGCTCCTTTCGGGGTGCATTTGGGTTACATCTTCTACCAGAATATGGGGATAATACAACAAACTGCGTCAAAAATACCGCAAGACACCAAGACATATTATTGCTGGCTATGTATTATTATATATATATACATATATTAATTATTTATATATATATATATTGAAATACACATTGTTATCATTTATCTCATCATCTACCCATTTGGACTGTATGTGGCAAAAGTCAGCTGAAAACATACCAGCTTCACCATGATTGATGCATCCTCGCCATCATCGCTATCCACAGTGGGCTTTCGGTCTTTATCTGGCAAACATCACGCTGGTGGTGACATGGGAAGATCTTCTCGGGCGAATGGGCACATTGGACGATACTCTATGGCTGTGGTCAAAACCTGACGTGGTAAGAATTCAGTGCCAAAACTATGGACATATCATCAAATATGGATCGCTTTACCATGGCATCCTGATTTTAACGCCATAAAAATGACGAAGCTAGAGAATGCTCAACCACCAAAATCTGGTACGACATGGTGCGACTTACGAAAAATGTCTGTCACACACCGGATGAAGGAACACAAGTCTGGGGATAATATCCAAGCCGAACCAACTGCAGATGGAAACAACACATGTTGTGTCTGAAATATAGAGGGATTGCACTCCCGCAATACGGCTTGACATGGTCGATGATGATAACTGATTGGTGGTTTCAATCCCTCTGGAAAATATTAGTCAGTTGGGATTACTATTCCCAATATATGGAAAATAAAAAATGTTCCAAACCACCAACCAGAAGGTATCGATAGGTATGACATATTCAGACAAAGCTATGTCCTCCAGGGATGTAGTCGTGACCAAAGGGACGGCGGAAATTCCGACTTCGGAATCTGCGGGAACTTCGAGATAGATCTTTGAGACAGTACGGGAAGAACTACATATTTCCAGCAAACCTCAGACAAGACGGCAGAAATCAAAACCTTTAGGACTCATGGCATTTGCCCAGGGAAATAATTGATTCAAATACATTCAAATGCCATATCTTTCTCCAACCCCATACTATCCTTTGTCGTAAACTCGGCGGCATCACAACGAATGTAGCAGAACCAAACAATGCCTTGGCCAAACGCAAAATCGGAAGATCTACATACCGCAAAAATGCATCAGGGTGACCAGGGTGATGGGTTCACCCCTCCGAAAGAAACACGCTCAAACAGGCATCATCTCCCCAATTTTGAAAGGAATCTGCAGCAGTACTTGTTTGAAATCGCAAATCAAACCTAAACATAAAGTGCCGTGAATGTCCTCCGGTCAGTGTCTGATTGCATGGCTTTCAGTCTACCTACGCTCTATGGCGATCCTGCAAGAAACTGTTCTTTAAATCCGGGTTTATACTAAGTAGATGTACACGTATTTTTCCTTTTCTTGAGGTGGGATATATAATGTATACAGTAATTCACTGACTATATATATATAAATTAAATCATATGTTTATTCAATTATAGGATGTATATATATGTATGTATGTAATATTGAATATATTATATTAAACATATTTATTATAGATTAAATAAATTAGATTATATATACATATAAATACATATATATATAAATACACATATATATATACATATATATATGTACATATACATATATGTATATATTATCATATATATACGTATATATATATATATATATGTATACATATATATATTATTATTATATATATACATATATATTAGGTCCAATATATTATATATTATATATGTATATTAGGTTCACTATATTATATATTATATATGTATATTATGTTAAATATATGATATTATATATATTATGTGTTAAATATACTATATGAAATATCTAATGGTATATATACGGAGTTCATGGGATATATAGCCTCCATTTCTTTCCATTTGTGGCAATAACACTCACACAAAGCATTGAACTAACATTCCAAGGATTCACCTGAAGATCGCCTCAAACCAATCCTACATCGGATGTGAGTACAGTAAAACCTGCAAGCAGAATGCCATACGCAACTCTACTACTGACAACACGTGCCAAAGAAACATGTTTTTCTCGTGGAATGCTGAATAAACACCAAAAACCCACCAAAATTGACAGCAAACACATCAAGGATAGATAACATAACATAGCGTCATGAGATATCCAAAATGATCGATATATATATATATATATATATACATCACCTGAAATAAGCTGCAACCATCGCTACCCACCGATCGGCTAAGGAATGGGCCGCCGGCCAAAGGAACCAGGACTAGCAACCAAACCCAGCTTCCTGGTGCCGGGCTTGGATGGTTCATGATGTTTAAAATGTGCCTTCTAACTATCACCAGCCATAGTATTCATAGGCTTAGTTCATGATGTTTAATAGTTCATAGATGTTTAATAAGTTTAAAACGTCATCATTAAACATGCAGATTTATATATATATAAAATATGTTTAATATATGTCAGTAATATAACTTCTATCCAATGTTTTGTTAAGGTGTGACACTGGTGATTTCAACCCATAAGCGCCTGCAACAAATGCTCTTCAGCAAGACGTCCGGATGAAACGCGTCTTAAGAGTTGACCGTTTGAAAGGATGCTCTGTAATTGAAATATCCGGATTTGTATTTATATATATAATATAATATAGCAACCCCAAAGTTTATGGAACGTGGAACGCCTGAAAATATAAGGTAGATATTATATCATCGAACTACGGAACATCCTGCAAACACTGTTCTATCTTTTTTGGGGCTGACATAGATCAACACATGAACAAATCGACATAAGATGCTGGACTAGAGAGGTGAGAAGGCTTTGAGGTATCTCTTGAGGGATGCTGGAAGTGGAAATGCTAAAGGTGGATAGCTATTGGAAATCGTTTATATTAGTTAAACCCCCCAAAAAACGACTTACATCCCCAAAAAAGTAGAACAGAAAATTTACCACTATTTTGAGTCGGGTTCAAAAATCCATCCCACTCCCATTCTATAGTCCCATTTGGAAGTGGTCTCACCCCCTACATCCACCATGGTTTCTGGGGAGTGGTTCATGTTGCGGAGGGTGGGATTCCTGCTTTTTTAGTTGTAAACCATGAAATCTCCCCAGCATCCCCATAACAGCCAGGGTAGCTGCAACACCAATGAAATCACCATCTTTTTGATGGAGTTAAATCCCATAAAATCATCATTTTCGGCTGGTGAAACTCCAACCACTGGAGGTCAGAGGTTTGGACTCCGCAAAAACATGGATGACCATGCCATTCCCTATAGCAACCCCCAAAAATAAACCAGTAAAACATAGTAAAACCATACTTTTAAACAGTTCACTGATGTTTTGATCTTTTTGGACTTTGCCCTTCTAAAACTGACTACCAGATACTACCAGTATTGGTCCCCCATAGAAAAAACATGGTCCCCATAGCCATTCCCGTAGCAGCCATTCCCGTCCTTTCGGCAAGCGGATCGCAAAGCCCTGTTCCTCCAAAGCACCAGTGCGACCTACGGAGAAACGGCGTGTTCAAAAAGGGACTAATGAACCTGCTGCAATTGCTGCAATTGAACTGACAAATAAGACCAAAACGGGGATTACAATTTTCCAGTGGGATGTAACCATTTAACATCATCTAACCATCAACCATGATGATTCTTTGTTCTTGAGTCTGTTGACCAACCGTATTGGAAACTATTTGCCTAGTGAAGCAGCTAACTTGAAGGTACGAGTACAATATGGTGTATACAATGTCTTGAGCTAGTGACAATGTTGGATAAGTAACAAACCCGTTCCTAGAACGTTTCCGCAAAAAAACAGGCCCATCAAACACAATCATGTGGAAAAAACAAGGCAAAGCTATTTGTCGCCCAAGATTCGCTACCTTTCACAATTTCACTCAGTCGTCCTGGAATATGGTGTTTTATCTTGTTCTTTTTTGCTGACAGATACATTTCTTTATCTATCTATATCTATCTATCTAATCTATTCTATTCTATTCTATTCTATTCTCATCTCATCTCATCTCATCTCATCTCATCTCATCTATCTATCTATCTATCTGTTGTATATATATATCATACGAATGCAAAACAGTGTGTATCTGTAAATAATCAACTAAATCCGCCCACCCTCTTGGGAATCAAACCAAGCAATCGAAAACCTCCGATTACTTCGGTGATCCTTTCCATTCAAATGTCCATTTACTTCAAAGATTTCCCAGCCGGCCCTGTTTGATTATCGAAAGGTGTGTATATATATATACATAAAACACATCATATATATATTATATATTATATAATATAATATAATCATCCTTCAGTAAATAGAACATGAGCTCCCCAAAATCATCACTCAAACAAACTAGAATATCTTTGACTCATATCCATAGTCTCCAGGCCGTGCTGCGAGCGGTGCGAGCGGCCTGCTTCCGTGGTGCTGGTGGATGTGGTGGTCTCCTCCTTGTAGAAAATCTCTCGCTCGAGAATCACCGGACAGCCCTAGGGCCAATAGAACAACACAGGGCTGTCCTCCAGAGAAACAGCAGGTTGACAAAGGTTCATAATGGTTAGATGATAGTGAGATGATGGCTAAACAGTGGTTGTGGATAAACATCACTTGAACTATCATCATTCGGTTGAATGATGGTGAAAACAAGTTTGAACATCACTTTCTAATACCTTTTAGGGGTGCTGAGCTTTCATGTAACCATTATCTAAGAATATCTAAGAACTTTTTTGGTAATGCTTGATACCCCAAAAGTGCGGAAATAGAAAGACATCCCTTAGCAAAGGGGAAAAAATGGGAACAACGTTGTGCAGACACCCGAAGTTTGAAATGGACAATTAGTTTCCGACCGGTTTTTGTTCCTAAGAAACGTGATTGATTTTAGTACTTCATCATTCCATTTGATCATTTGGTGGTAAAGTCCATGTTCAGTTGGTTGAACCAGCCATTGTTGCGAATTAAATTGGAGGATCAACCCACATATGACTGGGATATAAGTCTACCAGTTGCAATTGGTGGGGTGATCACCATCGGTAAAGTATCCAGTGCCTACCCCGAAGTCTGCTGCCACATGATCTGCAAAATGATTTGCGGGGAATGGCTCAGGCCAAAGGACTCTGGGCGTGCATGCTCCTTCCTCACCAGGTGCAAGTGACCAAATGATGAGGGTGGATCCACATGTTTCCCATCCGCCATTGATTTCGATGATTTTCCTAGAAAAAAATAGACACTTCCATTTAAAGGGATTTCCGATTGCCATGTTTCATGACCAGGGTAGTTCCAAAAGTCAGTGTGTGTTTACGAAAATAGGTCACCAAAGTAACTGCTTGGGGGTTGACTCAGTCCAGAAAGACCAGAGCAAATCGGACAATCATCCTCTGTCCTGATCCGGTTCAACTCAGCAGCCCACCATCAACCAAGATAGCCGCGATACACTGCTCGAAGTCTTGTATACATGTCCATGAAATACAAGGAGAATATCTGTGAATATCCCCTTTCACACACATGACATGATGCAATCCCTGTCCCGGAGTCCTCTCTACAACAGTATTCAGTGATGCCAGAGCAAAGCGTATCGCACCTCATCCAGTGGCAATGCTTTTCCCCATGCCCCATCGATGGAAAAAACATGAAAAAACCCTGATCTCTCAATCTGCACATGGATAATCAGTGTGGATACCAGCAAGGTTCTTGTGACAGTTTTTATCCCAGTCACTGCATGGATGCTCGAATATAGCTATCAATAACAATAATTGTAATAATCTTAACCGTAGTACCAATATGTACGTACTAATAGTCATACTAGTAGTAATTGTTGCAGTAAAGTCAATAAATACGGACAAATAAACATCACATCAACAGCAAGCGTAATAACAACAGCAGCAACAACAGCAACAACAACAACAACGATGACGACGACCACAACAACAACAGCAGCAACAACAACAACAACAACGACAACGGCAACGACAACGACAACGACAACGACAGCGACAACGAGAACGACAACGACAACGACAACGACAACACACACACACACAAAAAAAAACAAACGTTAACAATAATAACATAAAAATAACAATCATGTATCTAACATCAAATATATATATATATATATTATTATTATATATTATTAATTGTCACTACTATCCATTTAGAATTCCTGAGATGCAATGCAAGAACCGGGCCCATCCACCGTATCTCGCCATCTCGGCGAGTGGCATCACTGGAAACTGCAAAGGACACTTCCCTCGTCCACGGTGATTTTCACAGCACGCCCACCTCCGTGGCCACGCGGTCTGAGGTTCCAATCAAACAGCTGTAGCGGCGCCATATTGCGCTATGAGTCAAACATAGTCAAACACTATTTCGATCTATTTCGGATTGGTCTTGAAAGCCTAGGGATACCAACTCCAAGCCCAACTATTCACCATCCAACATCCTTGCCAAGTTGCTGTTTCATCCCTTTGAAACTTCATTGCACTTGCGCTCACGCACGTCCCAAAGTAGGATCCTCTATGAGCCTTTTGAGATTTCGCTACATCCTCAAAATTCCGAACTCATCTTCGGATATCAAGTCCGATTCCGATCTAATGCATGTTCTTTTCCGTCTGTTTGGTGATGTCATCACATCTTTCCCACTGCATCATGGCACCCCTCTGTGGCAATGTTGCAGCGATGTCCATTCAGACCTCACATGCGAAGGCGCTTGCCAAATTCAATGGATTGGAAGGGAAAATCTTCACAGGAAACCATGGGATAAAATGGGGGGGTGTCCGACGTACATTTCCTCAACATCAACGGGAGAAATCACCGACTACATCCGACTACCCTGCTCACAACTCGGCGGCCAGACATTCCATCATGTTCAATTCACCCGAATGGTTCCTTAGAGCGCGCTTCACTGTTCCTTGCAACGACTAGTCTCTGCTTGAAGGGTCTTCAAGGCCATTCCTTTGAGATATGTTCATGAATCAACAATCACATTGTGAAGCTGGGGGAAAATAACTTTGGCAACACGGAGCCACTAAAGCAATCCGGCACTGCAGAAATCTTAGCGATATCCTTTCAGCAATCCTTCACGAAACGTCTGTCACCAGTTCAAGGCTTGATGTCTCATGGCTTCCAATCCGGAAGAATCCCATTTACAAAATGCACTGCAATTTGATAGAACTTCCCAAACGAATGGTATGGAACCATGGCCAAGCTTCAATACTCCTTGCAAAGTGAATCTCTACTGGGATACAAGTATTATATCCTCCCGCGAACTAACAGTTCGATGTGGCAATTCCACCATTTGCAGATCATGGATTCCTTACAAAAGCCATAGGTTTTCCACATCTGCTTGTACGTTTACCCTAGGGTATATGTGTGTATACTCAGCAAATTCCTCCATGAAAATGGCTTAGGCTGCAAGAATCACCCCCCTCTCCATGCCATTCCCGGCCAAGTCGCTTCCAGGGACAGGGCGAATTCTCTGGCAAAACCTGGTGCACATCCGGGTCATGGGGAAAGATCTTTGGGATTTGTCGATCAATAGACCAATTTAGTCACAAAATACCATAAAATAACCGGAGGGTACACCAAAGATATATCATAAATCTAGATCAGATCCAATGTACTGAACTACAGGGATTGAATAAGTAAGGATATGCAAAGATCAACATATTATAAACATATTATAGCATACTATAACATATTCTAACTAGAGAAAGAATATTCTGACACCAATCATTCACCAACCTGAAAACAGGTCCAACTTGCTCTGGACTTGACAAGTGAATTCGGAACAGAAATCAAAGAAAACTTCCTGAAAACTAACATAGATATAGGAAACCCGCCGTTTGTCAGTGTCCTAAAACATCCTAAAACCATGACTGTGCTCAATATTTTTCTCAGGGCAAATCCAATGTATATAAACCAACGCGGAAGCTGCAAAAAAAAGTCCTGTATCTGAGATGAAGTTCACTTCATTTCTAGTGGATGTGGCAGCTTCCATCCACTTGAAATAGACACCATCACATCCATACCAAGGCAAATTCCATTCAAATTCCCCCAGGGGATCCTCGGGGATCCCTTTGCGCTTGCGCCTGTGAGATCTGCATGCCCAGACCTGGTCGTTACATGATTTTGATGGGATCAGTGGGATCCAATGGATAATCAGCAGTGAATGCTCATTGTCCATTCATAAATCGCATTATGATCATTAGCATATCATTAGCTAGTGAATGATCACTAATGATCATTTTAAGTCGCTCTGGTCATGACTAGTGACTAACACATTGTCCACTGCGAATGCGTTGAATGGAAGGGCTGAAGGGAGATAAAGGACTCATCAAAGCATGTAATGAACATCGAAATCCCGGTCCCCTGGTTTTCACACCCAAAATCCTCCTTTATTCATGGACGATCATCGCCCCAAAAATCGTAGGGTCAACCCTTTCAGCTAGTTGTGTTCCTTTTAGTCTGATTGGGTCCCAGTTATTTGACGCATGTCATATTGTAGTGTGGAACACCCAATGCAAAACCATGCGCAATTTGGAGTCCCTGAAAACATACAAGAACAGGGATTGATCGACCATGCAAAGTCATTAGTAAATCAATCTGTTTGAAAGCTTTTGAACCCCCTGATTTTGTTGGGATAGGCATGGTCAACGAAACATTTGGCAGTACCAAATCTCACCATGACTCTGACCTATGACCCTAAAACACATCTGCCTGATTTCGGTTGGTTGCCTCTGGTTTGGTTGGAGGATATCACCAAGAAAATCCGGTCAACCAACTGTTTTTAGGCACACGATGGCACACGGTAAATTGTAAATAAATGGAATCAACATAGTAATTGGATAAGAAATTGATTGATCGTTCTAATCATGTTCACTTGGAGTAATTCAATCTTTTTCAATGATTGATCATTGATTGACAATGAAAGCTACTGGAAACCATTCCCATCATTGTCTTATCACTTTTCCATGATTTTCCCATCATTGTCATTCATTGTCCCTATTCAAATGGCCATAGTTGGGGCATCAATCCCGATCTGCCGCAGCTTCCCATGTTGAGCCGCTCACATTCCATGGGACCAGGCAACTTCGTCTCCCTGAGGGCGAAGCAACAGTAAACCATGGCTTTCCAACCATCCAAGAACCATACTCTTGTCCTGGATTCTAGCACTTTTCCCTTACAAATCAAAAAGAAATCATGACTTCATGGTCCCCTCATGGTTTTTTAAAGCCACTTCTACCAGCTCCCAAACCAGCTCCAAAATCTGCAGCCCGAGCGGCGCGCAGGAGGGATGCAGCCTTCGGGCGGCAAAGGCATCGCAGAGTTCCGAGTCGCACGCCTGGGTGGGACGGGGGAACCAGGGGACCAGGCGGGCTCAGTTCGTTGAAAAAAACATCCAATCACTAGGGCCACTAAGGATCATGGTAGATATATGCTAGATATATCTATAGTTAATATTAGTTACTGAGGGTTATAAACTATTATAAAGCAACTTAATCCAACTTGGTTTAGAGGGTTTGTGGTATAAATGGCATATTTGTAGTGAATGAGGGTCAGAAACCAAGTTACACAACTGGTGAAAAGTCATTCCTTCAACCAATGTCGCCACCGAGAAACCGGATCTAAGGTCCAGTTGGAAATTCCCAACCTGGCAGGAAGCCGTGCGGTCTGCTTGTTAGTTTGTCTTAGCATATGACCGTTGCTGAACTCTACTTGGTGGCTCATCCCACTTAGTAAGTGGGTTATAACCCCAGTTATAAGTGGGATAACCCTACTTATCCCATTTATAACTGGGGTTATAACCCACTTACCAAGTGGGATGAGCCACCAAGTAGGGCTTCCCAATCCCAATACAACACAGTTCTTTTGAAGTGTGAAGGCTTCAACCTCATCTCAGTGTATTGGTCAAGAGAAATCATAGCTGACTATGGGTCGAAACTCTGGTAGTCTACTGAACACCAGATGGGATTTATGGATGTTCGTTTCCACCAAATTCCAGGCAATTTTGCACGGGCCACGTCACGGGCCCAATCTCTTCTCCAAGTCATTGGTGTCAAAACAAGAAACACAAGCCGCACTTAAGAGAAACGAATCCGTGCATCTATTGTTGCATATATTTTCTGTTTGATTTTTTCCTGAACATACAAAAGACCAGCCACAAACTCATCAACAGCTTATCAACAGCTTCCAGCCACAAAATCAGTGCCTGCCAAAAAGGAGGTAGGAATCAATGACCACCGGACATTGGATGCTGTCATAGGGCTGGATGTCAGACATCGCCTCACAAAAGATCATTGGGCCCAGTTTCCACCGTTGCTAATGGGAGATGGACATGGGACATGCCTAGAAATTGTGAGAACAGCTTAAAACCAACAAATGCTGTACAGCCATTGAATGTGATATTACGCAATTGTCCATGATTTTCAGTTATTTTCATGTTGTCAGATCATTCATCAATTCTAGATGGTGCACTGTCATCTGATTTCCTTTGTTAAGTACCATCTTGTTATTTAACATAGCCATGGAAAATCACCATTTTTAAGAACGGTCCACCATCTATTTCGATTAGGGCCATCTATGCCATGGCTATGTTAAATAACCAGATGGTAACATACTCATAGATGCACTGGCAAATCATTGGGACATCATTGGGACCACATTGGACTGTTCTGCAGATTGGGACGGGAAAACCTACAGGAAATCATATTGTCTTCACAAATGCCGGGTGTTCCGGCAACAAGTCCCTTCATCCAATTCCCAAATACAATGGCAGTTCATCTCCTGTAATTATTTGTGTGTTGAAGGTGGAGCAGCGGGCTAGTGTTTTCCATCTTCCTGAATGATTTGTGCTCATTGGATTGTAAATATGTTCACTTATCTTCACAAGGGAACGGCAGGGGCAGAAAATGTTGGTAAAAACCAACCAAGGGTTGAGAACCTCATGTTTACTCGCGAAACATGTGCCATTCCACATTGACAAACCCATACGAATTGACGGCGCACGATCACAGACATGATGGCTCTTGAACGCGGGTTTTACGCTGTGTACATGTGTGGGGCAGTCAGAAGTATATTCATATCACATGTATATTATATATATATATGTATATATACCTACATACATATATGTATATATATATATATTTATTAACCCTGGTAAGCACTTTGCAATATGTAAAATGATGGGAGTTGTGTGGGCAGGAAAAAACATCATGATTAACCATAAACACATCAACATATGTAGAACGTGCAAATTTCTGCCATACCTGTGCTTTCTAAAGCAACCCCAATTCCCCCAGCTATTTCCTGAGCATCATCGGTCTTCTCCAGCCGAATCGCATGGCCACAAGGAAATTTTGATCATTGAATCATTTTCCAGGTGATCCAAAACTCCCAAATCCCAATAAGTCCCACATGTTGTTGTTTTTTTTCTCTGCTTTGATGAATTTTTGACTGACAACACCTGGCAAAAAAAGTCGAGGCCCTGAGGCTTTCTGTTTCCACGTGGCGGCTGGGGCCACCCGGCTGGACACAAACAGTCACAAAAGCTGATGACCTCATGGGGAGATTTCCAAGGCTATCTCCGATTTTGGGGCCACATTGGGAAGATGCTGATGTCCTAAGATATACGATATACGTTTGTAGCGTCTACTTATACATATAGATATATACACGTACACTATGTGTAAAATCTGTAAATATAGAATATCATATATGTGTATACTTAGTTGTGTGTGTGTCTAAACGAGAGAGATCTAAAGCTGAAATAATCCTTATTGTAGGGATTCTAATCCATCAACAAAATCCACCACCCCGAATCAGGGTCATTGGGGTTCAGACATAAACAATATCCCTCCGGCAAACTGACATGGACATGGCATATGATAACAATATTATACCCCAGCTGTATTATAGATGAACTATTGTCAGTTCCATTTAAAGTGTCACCCTCTGGTAATCAATTGTGGCAATCTAAAATTCATGAAAATTCACCCTTCATAAATGATGTTCCCACCTACAGTATAAACTTCCATCTAGGGCCTACAAAAAATAAGATGGTAGGCATACAAGTAGATCAGTCTGTACTTGGTGCGGCACATCCAAACGCTTGGGGCATTCTGCTCGATTGCTGTAGAGGTCCAGAGCAGCCACATTCTGCAGGAGGGTTGAATCATGAACATTGGATTTATTGGTGTTTCATGTTTAAAAAAAAGACAAACAAATACATCCCATCGCCCAACAATATCCAGTACCCCGCAAATGAACACATCCAAAACTAAAATAGAGGTGCTACGAGAGCTAAAATAGATTAGATTAAGGGAAGTTCTACAACAACACACAAATGTGTCCCAGAAATCTTGCCTTCAGCCAATTCTGGGAATATTAGTGGATTGGTTGAACCATAAAATCATATAACATGTGAGGATATATGAGGGATATGTTTATTTCAATTTCCAGCGCAAAAACATGGATTGTCTTAATAGGGGAAACGATCCACCGTCTTTAGAGCATGATAAATGTGGAGTGACCAACACTTCAGTGCTCTGGATCTCTGGAACAGGGGTGAAAATTCTGGAGATCTGACTTGACATGACTTGACCATGACTATTGAAACCTATGACCTATGGTGATGCCAGGGGATCCCCTATGACTTAAGAAACGACCAAATGAAACCCTACAAGCGGTAATGAATATGCAAGTCCTCGGGCTTATGCGAAAATCTTAGCAAGGCGAATTACAACCTCTAGTCTGGTGTTTCCCCTCAACAACATAACAACATAACAACTACGTGCAAAATTGTCAAAATCGCATGTCTCAAAATGGACAATGCCCCAAAGAATCCCCAAATAAACGGTTTCGACGGCTGAAATAATAATATGTAGATCATGACATGGCATTTCACATCACATGGTGAAATCGCAGGTCTCTGCCAGCTCTGAATTGACACCTGGCATCTTACCAATTAACAACAAGTGCACCATCAAATTCCCTTGCCCTTTTCTACATATCCCTGAGCTGATCTTGCACGGCAGAGCTATCGCCACCACGATCTGGATCGCCCCAAGTAATGACAGATCCATCTGCCAAGATAGCAGCAAATGCGAAAGATGTGGCATGAACCTGCTGCACATTCCTGAGCTGACCTTGCACAGCAGAGCTATCGCCACCAACATCTGGATTGCCCCAAGTAACGACAGATCCATCTGCCAAGATAGCAGCAAATGCTAGAGATGTGGCATGAACCTGCTGCACATTCCTGAGCTGATCTTGCACGGCAGAGCTGTCACCACCATAAAGTGGGTTGCCCCAAGTAACGACAGATCCATCTGCCAAGATAGCAGCAAATGCTCGACCTGTGGCATGAACCTGCTGCACGTTCCTGAGCTGATCTTGCACGGCAGAGCTATCGCCACCACGATCTGGATCGCCCCAAGTAACGACAGATCCATCTGCCAAGATAGCAGCACATGCTCCACCATTGGCGTGAACCTGCTGCACGTTCCTGAGCTGATCTTGCACGGCAGAGCTATCGCCACCACGATCTGGATCGCCCCAAGTAACGACAGATCCATCTGCCAAGATAGCAGCAAATGC
>Ga0126342_10005756_pt1 | contig 21767 bp, 14 predicted proteins | sample Cyp1metagenome_FD_92528 | JGI IMG/M metagenome (GOLD analysis project Ga0126342, IMG submission 92528) | Coral microbial communities from Lord Howe Island, Old Settlement Bay, Australia - Cyphastrea 1 metagenome | ecosystem: Host-associated > Invertebrates > Cnidaria > Coral ... | reverse complement strand
ATGGTACACAGGTGGTAGATCCATCACGCCTTTTGGTTGATCGTCGGCTATGCTAAGGGGGCTCGTGCCCAGATGTCCACATAAGTTCATGTTAGAGAATCCGACTGACATGTACATTTCACAACAATAACTATTTTCAGGGTCTATGTTAATTTACCCTCTGGTAAACATACAAAAAGCTATTGAAAATTGCCATAGATTTATAGTTGATTTGCCGACTTATCCATATAAATAATGGTGATTTTCCACAGTTTTTTGTATGTTTACCAGAGGGTACCAGAGGCTAATTCCTATTCCCAATAGTAGTGTGGGGGTTTCCCAAAATTCATTGGGGGATGGTCATTTCTGCCAATGGCATTGGGTCTACCTTTTTTTTTGAACCAATAAAACCATTATATGCCCATATATATATGGGTAAATTATACTATTTCACTATGGCTATTAATGATGGTTTAATGGGATTTAATGGTGTTTAAACCATGATGTTCTCACCATGATAATCCCATAAAAAAATGGGAAATCATCACCATGATCATTTTCACTAACCTGAATAGTTGGGCCATTTGGATGATTCCCCGAATCCAAACTATGATTATAGTGAGGGAGAACAGTGAGGTCGTTATAATTTATATATATAACTCATATAAATCCCATTAACATGACATTCCCATCGTATTACCATTATAAATATGATGTGTCCCTGATATGTCCATTAAATAGTATAACATGGAAGAGCAGCACCAACTGTAACCAAATACAGTATAATGGAATGATATTGGAATTCTTTGTAGTTAATCTATATAAATATCATCCCAGCCAATAATCAGAAATATTGGAATATAGTATAACCAATTACTACTCCATAAAACCCCTGTATATATATATATTTGATGGTTGAACCCCGTGTGAATTCCATTGAACTGGGGTTTTGAATTACATTCCCATAATATGCTCATTCTATTCCCATGATATTACCATTACATAGTATAATATAGAAGAGTATAATCAATTATAGTACAATGAGTTATCGCATAACCGAATAATCTAAAATTTCTATAATCAATAACTACTATTTAGATCGGCGTTTTAAGAACTATATTCCAATCATATTCCCATGACATTCCCATCATATTTCCATATCCACTGCGCTTCGCATGGCCCGCTGGACGTCGCCTCCCCCACTTCCCGTGCTGCTTACGCCGCCGCCCGGGAAGGTCATCAAGCGTCGCGCCGTCAGTGAACCATCAGTGGAGACCTGAGCAGCTGCTGGGGAAATTTTATAGCCATGATACATCTGGGCAATATATGGTTAATATTTGGTTAATAATACTATTAATGGTATTATGGTTATTATTAATGGTATATAATGAGATAATCTATGAATATTCTATGGGATAATCTATGGATATTATATGGTTGAATATATGTTCAATCCAGCTATAACCAGCCATAAAGCCATTTTATAGGGTCGGAAAAATTAACCAGATGGTGATAGCCAATTTTATATTCTTCCAGTATATAAACTATATTCCAATATTGTATCCCATAAATATATCTGGGCAAATTAGAATAATTCACTAACCTGAATTGTTGGGCCATTTGGGGATGATTTCCCTTATTAACCATGATTCCAGTGAGGGAGAACAGTGAGGTCGTTAGAATTTACCCAGATATATAGAGTTTAGTGGGGTTTTCACAAATGGTGTTTAATGGTGTTGAATAAATGGTGTTTTATAGTAGAAAAAACTGGGTAAATCATAATATGGTTTAACTATATGGTTTATGGTAGATATAACTATAGATATAAACCTTACACCATATGAACTATATATAGGTAACCATATAACCACCAACAACCATTAAATAGGTACCCTTTGTTTATGACCAACATACCCATGGAAAATCATCACTAAAAAAAAGCTACATCATCTATTTCGATTAGGGTCATCTATACCATAGCAAACTGTTAGTCATAACCAGAGGGTAGATCAATATCCCAATTTTGAATGGTGAAAATCCCCAGGCAAGTTATGGTTTTTTTCCCCCATGAATCCCCATTATCCCAAGCATGGAACGATTGTCAAAATCTGGGTTCCTGGGCTTAATCTGGGCCCGTTTCGGGATGGTTCCTCTTATGCTTCCACGATTCCGGGCGGAGAATAGGCTTAGTTTTCTTACGATATCTGGTGTTTTTTCGTGGGGTTCAATGGTGTTGGGCTTGAATTAATGGTGTTTAAGGGTAATGGGGTTTAATCGCGTTTCAGGGTTGAATGGTTTTTTTTCAGTGGGTTTCATGGTGTTTTTCAGGGGGGGTTCAGGCCTTTTTTGGACCTGGTTTTGGTAAATGGGGGATTCAAAGCCCGCAATTTGAAAGGGAAAATGATGAGATCAAGCTTGAGGTCCCCTATTTAAAGACAACCCAAATAGTGATCGGTATCATGCCTTCTGCTCGACGTGAACATGTCCTAGTACGCAATGGAACTCAGATGCGGGATCCAGGAATTGTAAAAAGTTTATAATCCAAAATATAGGCAAGTAACTGGGGCTAGGTTGTTAGTAAAAGCACTATTTAACGAGCGTTAGTGGGATATATATATACAGAGAGAGAGAGAGGTGATCGCTTGGGTTGTATTTCGATACTGTTGACATAATACATCTGATATTATAAAAATATACATATATATATATATATGATACAATATACGTATATGATATATACTACACCCACGTATGTATATATATATTGTACATATAAATATATGTAGTCTATATATGTATATATTGTATGTATATATATATATTGTATATATATATTGTATATATATATATTGTATATAATTATATATTCATATTGTATATATGTATTTTTATATATATATATATCATATACACATCACAGATAGAGAGAGAGAGAGGGAGAGATGTCTGTGTTGGTTAAAATCATGTCTATTTCACAATGCCCAGGCACACCACCAATGAGGTCCCGCAAGTTTCCGTGGCGCCTCTGCAGCTCCTGCGACCCGTCGGTCCCAAGGGGATGGGGAAAAAGAACGATCGAATGGAAATACAGCGGTATAAAATCAACCATAATGGTTAATAATAGTTAATAATGGTTAATAATGGTTAATCTATGGTTTATCTATGGTTAATCTATGGTTTATCTAATCTATGGTTAATCTAGCTGGTTGGTGGTTAACCTACCCCCTGAAAAATATGAAAGTCAGATTGGACCATCATCGCAACTATTGGGGAATATAAAAAATGTTCCAAACCACCAGCCAGATAATATGGGAATAACGAATGGGATGTAACTTGATATGGGCTTATATGCGGTGAAAGGAACATATGCTTCTATAGTGATATTACCCAAGTATAATGGGAACTCCAAGGTGAAATGGCATGTTTCATGGGGGGTATAGCACATATATGGCTTCCATGCCTGTTTCTCAAACTTCCGAAAAGCCCCATTTCATTGGTTTCTGCATTATGAAACTGTTAGCAAATACCAATAGCTTCGATGATTTTGGGGTCTGCCATTTTTGGAAATATCCATAATCCATTTGGGTAATCAACCAGCAATAAGTGTTATTATGCTAATTATTACGATGATTGATTAGGTAATTATGCTAAGCATTGTTGAAAATGTTGAATATAAATAAATAAATAAATATAAATATATATATATTCTTAGCCAGATTACCCTCCTGTAGACAGATACGGATGTGGAAACCTTCCAGTTGTAGATCATTTCTCATGGGTTTTCCACATCGTAAACGTTTCCCCTGGGGTAATCGGTGACTTTCCCACATGTTTCACGTCCGACTCGTGTCCTGTAGCTCCCGCATCAGCGCACTGATGCGATCTTTGTAGGCTGACTCTACGTCTTCCTTCTCCTGCAAGGTGGAAAATGCGGCTGGGGGAACTGGGTGAACTGGGTTAGCTTAGCCAATTATAAGTATGTGCATGACTTTTGACTAAATGTGACTAACTGATACTCACTGGATATGATTTGTCCAAACTAAAAATGGGATTGTCAATTAGCTTAGTCAATTCATGGATGGATATCAAAAAATGGGGATGTTCAGCAACAAACATTGGTATTTAAGCAATAATAATGAGTAAGTGGTTGGTAGCCATAATTTATTTTGAGCTATGTCAGCTATGTCAAAAAACACATCGGATAACCCCAGGAATGGGGCACGATTCGTGGCATGACCCTGCAAGAAAAGTACGGGAGACTTAAATAGGTCAAATATGACCCTGTCACCTAGTCCTGACATGTCCTGAATCTATGGAAATCAATGGGATGATTTAATGGTGATTATATAAAAATGGTGATTAAAAATGGTGATTTATAAAGGGAATATCATGGAATCACCATTATAATCCCATTGATTTCCATAAATTCAGAAAATTATCATGGTGATGATTTCCCATTATAATGGGATTATCATGGTGATTATCATGGACATGATGCGTTTCACCCAGGTGGAACTTTGTAGATGGGATCCACTGTGGCTTCACCCAGGTGGTACCCGGCTGTTTTTTCGTCCTTGAGCTGTTGTCGTAGCAGCTGTATCTCATCATCTGCCTTGGAAGATGAAAAATCTGGATAGTTGGGAAGATGAATGGATACTATCCATAATTGATACTATCCATATCAAATATGCCTTGGTTGGATGTTGCTTATATATTTTAGAGTTTCCAGTTCTTTTTCGGGGGATCAATGGGGATATGCAAAAATCTATGTACTATATATATATAGCCACAAGATTCTTCAATGTGGTTTTCTTGGTGGGTCTTTATTCCCTTCGCTATCATATATGTATATATATGTATATGGTCTTTATGCCGTTTACTAATATATATGTATATATACGCTGGTTGGTGGTATACCTACCCCTCTGAAAAATGATGGAGTTCGTCAGTTGGGATCATGAAATTCCCAACTGAATGGAAAGTCATTCAAAATTCCAATGTTCCAAACCACCAACCAGTACGTGTATATACATATATATATATATATCTGGGTAAACTATAATATTTCACTAACCTGAATTAAGGCCATTTGGGGATGATTCCTCTTATTAACCATGATTCCCAGGGTTCGGTCGCAGTGAGGTCGTTATAATTTACCCAGGTATGTATATATATATATTATCCCATTGTTATTCCAATTATTAACCATTATTAACCATTATTAACCATTATTAACCATAGATTCACCATAGATTAACCATATATATATATGCGTATTTCTAGACCAGCGATCTGCAGCTAATAGACCAGGATGGAACTGCTGGAGCCGGTCAGGGCTCGTTTTTCAGCAACCAACTCACTGATGAGTTGGAGAATTAGTAGCCGCATGGGCTGGAAACCTGTGGTTAATATTGGTTAATAGTGGTTAATAATGGTTAACAATTGGAACAATGTGATTAAAACAATGTCATCTGCACCATCCCCCAGTCATCACCATAGGTGCGATTTAAACCAACCATTCCCAGTCATGGCTAGTTTATGGCATTGTTTTAACCACAGTTTTTGGTTTTTCCCATGACAAGAAAGGAACGTTTCACGTGACGACCTGATGGTCATGCATCTGTAAACGGGTTATTTTTTTTGGGTACGGACCGACCACCTGCATCCCTTGCCATCAATTTCTGACTTGAGTTGGTCTGAAAATGGATTGAGAAAATGAGGTCTTTGATGGCCATATTGGCCATGTCTTGATTGGGAAAATGAGGTTGGAAACCATTGAATGGAATGGGGTACCCAATTTTCAGACAAAATGAAGTGAGCAGCTTCCAGAACTGACGATACTTCTCTGGATTTCATGGCACCCATATTGGTTTTCTAGAGTCAACCCTCAACTGATCAGTATCAATTTGAGTTTGTCTGAAAATATGGTACCAAAATAGGGTATCAGTCACAATTTTTCCCTATTAAAATTGCCATAAATCGGAGGTCAATTCCCCCCATTTTCAGACACACCCACTTGAAACTCCAACCAGCAACAAGCAAGAGAGGCATTGGGCATTTTCCAAACTAAACTGAAGCTTACACGGTTTAGCCATGAAAAATACCACGGTTTGCCATCCCAATGCAGTGGCAAATGGATAGGATAGGATTGTTTGATTATGGATTCTACTTATTCCATCTTCTTCCCCAAAAAAAGAACTTTGAGGCAAAACTTCGCAAAATGTCAGGTCTCAACTGGTCATTGCTCATTTGCAACGTCATTGCTTGGCAGCGAACCTTCCGCGGAGATAGCTTTGGACCTGGCGTGGGATGGCGACTTTTTTCAGCTCAGGGGATGTTGCGGGGATATCATAGGAGATACTGTATAATCCCGTGATAAGAACACATATTTGGGACCGTTGATGGAGTATTTCGTATTGGGGCACGGGTGAGGACACGCACAAAACGTCCCAGGATTCCCAGGGATCGGGGAAACAGGTACCCTGTTTGCCTAGGAATTACCAAGAAATTAATTGAAACAAAAAACGCGCAACAAGCGTTAATTGGATATAATTGGATATGAACCAACATGATATATATATATATATATTCTCATATACATATACACATACACATACATATACATATACATATACCCACCCAACTAAATACTAAAAAATACTAAATACTAAAAAACAACCATTTTGCTAGTCCAAACAGGTACCCCCCGTGCGCAACCTATGGCGGAGTGCTTGCTGCTTCCCCTTGAAGGTGGTTCAGAGTCGCCTTCAGGTGGCCGAAGATCATGGTTAATCTATGGTTAATCTATGGTTTAATCTATGTTTTATCTATGGTTTATCTATGGTTAATCTATGGATAATCTATGGTTAATAATGGTTAATAATGGTTAATAGTGGTTAATAATGACTGGTAAAACAATGATAAGCCACCCATGACTGGCCAATCTATGGTTAATAATGGTTAATCATGGTTAATCATGGTTAATAATTGGAATAACAATACCCTGGTTAATTGATTGCTATAGGGGATCAAGAACTACCTGGTTGGGGATTATGATGAGCCCCATAGGATTGGGAAACCGTTTTCAACCAACAAACGTATTTCATGAGATGGGAAAACGGGGTATTTTTAATGGCTAAATGGGGAATATGAAGTAGTTGGTTCTCTCTTCCCCATAAAATGAAGTAGTTGGGAATAGTGATGACCAAAAAATGTGGTGACCAACCATAAAAAGTGGAGGTAGCCCAGTTTCAAACCCAGAGTGAGAGATGTCTACATTGTGTATTGAGCAACATAATTCACAGTTTGAAATAAAACTAAGGATAGCAACGGAAATAACGAACATTTTGGAATCCATGAAGCATTTTGAAGACATGATCAAACAAAATGAGAATGTCAAGAGTTAGATGAGGGTATGGCTTTGGGTCAGTCTCTCGACTCTGGGAATGATGAAATCGGCAATTGTTTGTCGTGACCTGTCCGATTCTTGGACTACTTCAATTGCCACCCTCACATGACCCACCCCCATAGGCCCTATGTTCGTTGTCATTCCCCAGATTTTCTCAGTTAAAGCCATGTAAAAGCCCAAGTTTTTGAATGTTTTCAGCCACGAAAGACCACAAAGTTCCAAGATCCAAGGAACCCATACGGCCCACAGCACCTCGGTCTTTGCCTGACACTGAGATATGGAGGTTTCCTAAGCCATGGGAATATCCCAAAAACGCTGGATGGTTTATTTCAGGGAAAATCCATCTATAAATGGATGATTTAGGGGATAGCCCCATTTTTGGAACCTTCATATGTTTGTCCATCAAAAAATGCTTGCTGTTTGTTGGCGCTTCCAAGGGCCAGAAGAGGTAATAAATGGTATTTTGGGCACTTCTGGAGGAAAAACATGAGCCACAAATGGGGATGAGCCATCTAAACCTTGGGCAATTGTGCTTCATGGAAGTAGGGGATTTCCCAATGAAATTGGCAGAAGGGACAGACTCTTTGGCAACATGATTTCTTTTTGAAGAATCCCACCCTGGAGAAAATCGGTATCCAACAAGTGGGGATTGGTGGCACATTTTTTATTCCTTAACCAAGAATACAATGACTCATAATTGGCGTCATTGGCCATTGCCCTCTGGTAAACAAACATAGCTATTGAAAATGGCCATAGAAATAGTTGATTTACCCAGCTATAAAATGGTGATTTCCCATAGTTTCTTGTATGTTTGCCAGAGGGTACGTTTTCCTGACTCCGTTGTTCTTGTAAGTTGAAATCTGGGTCGTAAGCAAAGGTGGAGGTGGAGATATGACCGCCCACCAGCCTCCCTCTGGTCCAACATAGGTCTGAAAAACCACCATTTCTAATAGGTGAACCATCTACACATGGACCATCTTCCATAAACCAGATCCATCAACATCTATAAACCATTGCCAACCTTGGATACCCTACAAAAAAATGAAAAATCTTAGCTGGTTTTTACGTAGATATTCCTATTGAAATCGCATTTCGATGAAAGGATGAGTTTCGAGCCATCCAGTTGCTTCACCTAGAAACCATCCATCATCCATCCATAAAGATTCATCAACATCCAAAAAACCATCAATTTCACCCAATTTCAGATTCCCAAAGGCTACCAGAAAAAACGGTAAGCCAAGCCCAGGCTGGAGCCCACCTGTCAGAGAGCTTCGGCCTGGAACAGGTGGCTGCAAAAAATATTAATATGGGGATCAATATGATTAATGATGACTAATAATAATTAATGATTAGTAATGGGGGTATACCCCAAAAACGCTGGATGGTTTATTTCATGGAAGATACTATTGAGATTAAAATAGATGATTTAGGGGTACCCCCATTTTAGGAAACCCCATGTTATTAGATCATATAAAAATACACATGTTGTTCATATTTACCAGCGATATGTTTCATAAGTAATGATATCTATATTCAAAGTTGCTGGAACTAGAATACCCCGAAATGTCTTGCCATGATGAGTTTGAAAGAGAGCACAAGTTTCCACGTGAGACCAAATATCTCTCCGTGATACCAGTTAGGTCCATTAAAAATCATTAAACCATATTAAAGTCCCCAAGTTATTTAGCATGAATCTAACGTTTCCTTCTGGACACTGTGCATCCTTTGTGGTGAAAAACCACCACCTCTCCTTCCACTCTCGTTGATCCCGTCCTGAGTTCAGCTTCGATGCATTGGCCGACATCAACTTGGAGCTTTGTCGGGAGCTGCTGACGCTTGGGGCGCCTAACGGTTGCAGGTCTGTTGGGGGATCTTGGTGTGTCCCCTAATGAGGTAAACCCAATTACCCTCTGGTAAACATACAAAAAGCTATGGAAAGCTCCACCATTTTTCATGGGAAAACTCACTATTTCTATGGCCATTTTCAATAGCTATGTTAAATTACCAGAGGGTATAGGGTGAACAATGGGATGTAGTAAGATAATTGACTTATCCGCATCAGTCCACTACCTCCATACCAGGAGAAGAGGGGTCACTCCACTTCTCCTTTACGCACTTCGCCCACCAACACCCAAATACAATGAAGGAAAAAAACACATAGGCCCCAGTGTTGGTTGCTTCAAATCCCAAATGAGAAATTGATAAATATCCGTAAAGGATCTCTACTCCTTGGTTGATAGGTACCCCCATGGTGGGTTACATAGTGCACAATGCCCAATAAACAAGTTACTCTAACAACCCCATATAACCCACCAACAACAATTTCTGGATCATGTACCATGTTTGATGATAAAAACCCATAGTTGGTGGTTAATTCCCAAGTGTGTTGGTGAAATAACATGTTTTTTTGTTACACATCATTTTTCGTGATTGAAACCACATTATGAATCAACCAAAAGGGATTCGTTACGTACTTCCCAAATATTGTTGATAGTTTGAACCTCATAAAACCTTATGATTGATAGTGAAGTTCCATAAACCTCCTATTTTCATCTATTTTCATGGCTCGATGTCGCAACCCCCCCGCCTGCTGCCAAGCGCTTACTGCTCTGCCGCGACTGGGCGGCCGAAGCATGACCGCTGCGGCCATCACCTCGCAAGCTCTGAAGAAAAAAAAGACGTCACCGGGAAAGCGGTGACAAAACAAAATGAGGGTGTAACCATCGAGTATGGGGGAGTTATAAGGTTTGAAGTTTGAACTATCAAGAAATATGGATTTTAATTGAGAAATGATGGTTTTTCTGTGTTATTTATGATTATCTGGCCATCAAAACTTGGGATTTCAACTTCAAATATGGGTTTTCAACAGCAATGTTGCTTGTGTTCATGGGGATGTGCCAGTGTGCCGTTGTGTGCCATGGTCAAATTTCACATGGGATCAATTCGGTGTGGTCATCCAAAAAAAATTGGCCATAGAGAATTCGGCAAAAAAAAAATTGGCCAGTTGGGACTTCCTTTTGTTCGTGGTAGTAGCAGCTGGTACTAACTTTTAGCCATCCAAAATATGGTGAAAAATGGGGTACTTTGTGATGATCATCCTAGTTGTTTTTGATCCAACTTTTGGCCGAAAAACATGAGAAAGGAAGCCATGATGGCACCGACCCAGTGGCAGATGAGCTGACTACATCATTGATATCCACATATTCTGCTTCGTGAGACTCCCAATTGAATGGCGTTTCATCACCGAAAGGGGAGAACACGGCAAAATTGATGGATAAATCAGCCAACAAGTGGGGTCAAACCAATGGTAATGAGGTAAAACCAAAGAAGGGGGATACAGCCCGTACTATGCTGGTGATGGTACAGCTCAACGAAAAGGAGGATTGCGATCAATACTTGTGGGGATAGCAAGAATCAAGCGAAAAAAACGGTTCTTTTCGTACAGAAATTGTGATAGCCAAGCTTGGGTCTTGATGTCTCTCAGTCGATTGCTCGCGTCCTATTCGTTCCACTGGTAGGTTGATAGGGATTCTACAATGTGAGGCCCCCAAGATAGCTAAGTTGGTTTATAACTCCAATAACTATGGTTTATGGTACTTATAACTATAGTTACTGGGGCTTATAAACCAACTAACATCACTGGGGGGCCTCACATTGTAGTCATGATTTGGATGTCTCAAAAATATGGTAATGGCCGTTCTGATGGAGAAACATGATGACGAATCAATAGGCTTTTTGGGGGGGTTCCCAACATTTTCAGGTAACCAAACCCATTTCTTGCAATTCCTCTGAAATTGGGCAGTCAACTACAGTAATGGGTTGCAATCCCATCAACAAATGGCTTTGGTGAAACATCAACCAGATTTTTTTTTCTCTCCCAAGGTTCCTGAAGCATCAACCATGGTCAACTGCGCGCGCCACCTTGTCTGCTGGCGCTCAGGTCCGACGTCAACAAACTCTGTCGAAGTTCCTGGCGATCTCTGATGCGGATGGGGGAAAAAATTCGCATCAGCATGTGGATGCACAGTGACCAAATGATCATCATAAACCATGACAATGATAAACCAATAACCAAGAAAAAACCATAGACAATGACATTGATAAAGAAAAATAAGCTAAGCATATGCAGAATCCCATTGGTTTATGACAATGATAAACAATGATTGATTTACCATAAACACTGACGTTGACTGTGATAAACCGATAAACCATAAAACTGAGCTAAACATGTGCAAAATCCCAACGTATTCCCAACTTATCATGGTTTAATCTACAGTACCTAAGTCCCAGATTTTCACCAACCAAATGCTTAAATCATTTTTTTTAATATATATATATTATATATATATGGTGAATTCTGGCTAAAACTTAATGCCATATGTTCGCATCATCATGGAATCTACGCCCAATTCGAAGCGCGCAGGCCTCGATTCTCAGCTGTTCCTCAGCGGTGCTGTGCATCTGCAAAGTCAGCTCCACGGTAGAGGGATCCAGCCAGGGATCCTGGCACCATCAAAAGGATGGGGAATCCATGGGGTTATGAGAATATATATATACTAGTGTGTGTATATATATATTTATATATATATATATGTATTAGTATGTATATAATTGTATATATATATATATAAGATTAGTATTAGTATATATATATATGTGTGTAGCAAGCCCCGGTTTAATAAGAAAACATCCTATAAGGACACATCCTTTTTTCGCGCCATGTCCACCTCGGTCATTACTTTGGATTCCCGTACGAGATCAACCTTTACTTGATCCACCTATCCATCTATCCATCTAATTAATCAATTAATCTAATCTTATCTTAGTCTTATCTTAGTCTTATCTTAGATCTTAGTCTTATCTTAGTCTTATCTTAGTCTTATCTTAGTCTTATCTTAGTCTTATCTTAGTCGTATCTTAGTCTTATCTTAGTCTTGTCTTAGTCTTATCTTATCTATCGATCTATCTACAACTCTCTAACTCTACCTATATCTGTCTCCATGATCAGCGGTCCGGAAGTGGACGATCATAAGGCGGTCTTGCGTTGCCCAAGCTCTTGGGCTACTTGTCCCGTTTGTATGCTAAATAGATTCATTTATTTGTAGATCCATCCAGCTATTCAGCTATTCATCTATTCATTCATTGATCTATTCAGCTATTCATCTACTCATCCATTCATCTATTCATTTATCCATCTGTTCATCTATTCATCTGTTATCATCTGTTATGTACGTATTGATAGTGTGTGTGTGTATGTTTATTCAAGTGCAGATAATGTGCACCCAGAGATTTGAATGTGGCCGACACTTGAAAATACGAAATGTGGACTCTCCGAAGCATAACATAACTTATAGTAAACATACGAGTTTATACACAGGCGGGGTCAAGTTTGCAAAATGGTACTTTGTGTCCAATGTGTTCTTCTTATTCAGATATATGCTGATATAGCATGCTGTCCCGAAAATCAAAATCAACACGGACACCGACAAAGGGTGCGTGGACAAAATGTTTTCCAATTGGACATGGCGATTGTTGGGCTCCGCATCAAGTTTTTTGGGGCAAACTAAGTTCACACACATTCATATCCATCTCAGATATCTTTCATAGGTAAAGCAACGAACTAAATGGGCCATCTATACAATACTGGTTGGTGGTTTCAACCCCTCTGAAAATATGAAAGTCAGTTGGGATCATTATTCCCAACTGAATGGAAAGTCATAAAATTCATGTTCCAAACCACCAACCAGAATAGCTATGATAAATTATCAGAGGGTAAATAACGTAGACCATCTCAGCCCATCCAGTCGGTTTCTGCAGTTAGTGAAATCCCCTTTTTGTTGATCGTCCAAATGTCTCAAACTATAGGCTACAACTATAATCTCTCCATAGATACATAATATCTCATGATATCCCCATTATACCAGGGTTTTTGGTGGCCAAATCACAGTTTTCATGGTTAAATCCCACATGCCTTACGAAAACAGCTTCAAAATTTAACTGGCTTCCGCTACCCTCTGGTAAACGTTTACATAACTATGGAAAATCACCATTTTTTATGGGTAAATCCACTATAAATTGCAATTTTCGATAGCTTTGTTTCCCAGAGGCTAAGCCTTGGAGGATCATCCCTGGTGCTTTTCGGCATTCGGCGAAGCGGTTTTCGTCCGGTGGTCTCATCAAAGGCAAGTGAAACCGTCATGGGGGTACACCCCCAGTCATCCATTTATACCCGGCCTTGTAAACTTACAAAAAGCTATTGAAAATGGCAATAGAAATAGTGGATTTACCCAGCTATAAAATGGTGATTTTCCATGGTTTTTTGTATGTTTACCAGAGGGTAGATAGGATTTTCCATGAAATAAGTCATCCATTTTTGTTCGGAAATTCCATTGACTTAATAGGTGTCATGGGGGTTTCCATATGGGTTTCCAATCCATAGGAGTACCCCCAGTCATCATCCAGCCTCAAGTGGATCACCTTTGCCGTTCCAGCGTCCCTTGCTGCAGAAGGTGTCGTAACCTGCGGCAACAATTTGTGGCCAAAAAAAAAAAAGGTTTTATACAACCTGGCTGACTAGGAAAATCCCCTGTAAATGGATGTCTTTCAACGGAAAAGTCCACCAAAAAAACTACTATGGAGGATTTTCCATTGCCATGTTTGACCAGAAAGTAATAATTACTGGTGTATAGTGCTGAGATCATGGAATATCATGGAATATGTTTATGGGATATGAATGAAATCTTGGTTCATAGCGGTAATCAAAAATGGCTGACTCGAGTTTCCCCCCGAAATATCCTGATTTCGGGATCCCAGTAACTCACCCAAAGACCGCTTTTTTTTTTAGCCGTAACACTGCAACCAGCAGGAAGTTTTCTGGGTGAAAAAACCAGTTAGATCAATGGAATATCTCTAATTATGGGATAAAATATGGCGTATATCTGGAATATATTTCATTGGGATGCACATATTTGCAAATATATCTGGATATATGGATATATCACTGGAAAAAAATATCTGGATTATAACATTCAAATATATCTGGATTATAACTCACTTATATTATAAACCACGGATCTGGGATGCACATCCAGCCGTAGATTTCAGGACTTCGATGGAGGGACTTCGGAAGCTGGGCTTTGTGGCTTCCGGATTTACCTACAATACTTGGGTTGCAGTTGCGGCCAACTAACTAACTAACTATATATATATATATGTATATGTACAAGTATATATGAATGTACAAGTATATATATATATATATTGTAAGATTTTATAGGTATAGTTGTATATATACATATAACCATATTTCTAGGTGCTTTATACTAAGATATGGGGATTTCTTTGCCAGCCAGGGAACAATCGCGCATCATCTCCAAGCGTTGCTTGAAGCTATCCACCCTGGGCTACAAGTAGTGATGATCATATTTTTCTCCTAGTCAGGGTAGTATAATGATAGTCACAATCTGTATATATATATATTGATATGTTTTTTTAATGATATATATATATGGTGTATATATATATATATGATATATGATATATGATATATATGTATATATATATATATATTTACATATGATATATGATATATATATATATATATATTTATATATGATATATGATATATGTATATATATGATATATGATATATATATATATATGATATAATATATATATATATATGATATATGATATATATATATATATGATATAAATATATATATATCACATATATATATATATATATATATATATCACATATATATATATATATCACATATATATATATATATATATCACATACATATATACTGTATGTGCGTACTATAAACATATAATAGTGATAGTGATAGTGATAGTGATAGTGAGGAGGAGGATGATGAACATGAAAATGATGCTTATTATTGTTAATATCTAATACTATTATTATATTTAATGGTTTTATCTTACGGATAAAAATGATGTTTGCTCCCCATCATCAACAACCAGTTGTTTTCTTGGGTCCAAAAACCAGCTGTTTAATTGTGTTTGGTGGTGTTTAATGATGTTCAATAGTGCTTAATCGTGTTTCACGGACCTACAGGGTCTGTCCAAAAACGAGTTTTAGCAGCCAAATCACACTGTTCTTAGGATTCTCGCCACATGAGCCATGAAAACTACGCCCCTATCCTATCCCATGATACTGGTTGGTAAATAGACATCCCGCTAAGTATGCGTTATGTCATAATGCCAAACGAACCAGGTAACTTAGTATGACACCCAATTTTACGGTGACCTATCAACCATCTTAAATTCTATACCCGTGTCGAATGCTTAAAACATCATTTAGAAAAAATGTTTGGTGGTCATAAGCCCACATATTCATTTTTTTCACCATATATCATATATCTCCCAGTTTCTCATGGTTTCAATCCTATGTTGGCTAGTGAAATCCCCATCAACGGTGAAAGTCTCCCCATCAACGGTGTCTGGCGTCTGTATTTAGTTCACCAAAGGGACGTCCAATAGGAGAGGACGCTCGCTTCAGAACCTGAAGCTTGGAGAAACAGGCCACTTTGATCACTTTCATGGGCTTCAATAGGTTTGAACCGGGTTTCATGGGTTTTTATCTCGTTTAATGGGCTTTTATGTGGTTAGGTTGATGGAGAATTCATGGGTTTTTGGGGTTGACATTGATTTGCAGTTCTACTGGCGAGATCATGGGGATTTTTTCGGACTTTTTTCGAGAGATAACTGGAGTTGGGAATATCATGGGATACATGAATCACCATTGATCACCATTGATCACCACTGATCACCATTAATCACCATTAATCACCATCAATCACCATTAATCACCATCAATCACCCAGCCAACAGCCACTAAAAGCGGTGTCACCATGGCAATGCCACCGATGAGACGAGTCGGCAGTTTGGGTGTGGGTCTCTCCAAAGCCATTGGAGTCGAGATCAGTTGGTGCCCATTTTTTCGGAAAGGAAAAAAACGGCGATGACTAATACCATCTGGTTATTTAACATAGCCATGGAAAGATCCACCCATTTTTAATAGGTAAACCATCTATTTCTATGGGCCATCTATACCATGGCTATGTTAAATAACCAGAGGGTATATGTGAGGAAAATGTTACATGGTGTTTCTAAGAAACTGGTGGTTGAGCTACCCCTCTGAAACATATGAAAGTCAGTTGGGGCTGTTATTCCCAATATTATATGGAAAAATAAAAAATGATCCAAACCACCAACCAGGAAAAAATATCAATAAAAACATTGGGATATCCTATCTTTGGAGATACCCAGATGGATTCACAGCAAATAAAACCATGGAAAAAACCATCGTGAATTTCTCTTTGGATCCCCGAAAACCATGGGCCGGGTATCATTGGGCATACGCCCCCGAAAATATCCGAAAAATTGAGGGAGTGTGAAAATTACTGGCTTTATCTCATCACTTTTACCATCATTTCACGGACTTTTTGTTGCTGTTCGGTCACTTTTTTACTTGTTCAGAGGAGAATCATGGGGTGTAGAAACCCAGCTTCCATTCATCCTCACATCCCGTGGGTAATAAAAAACCAACCACCTAAATTTTGAGTCGCTGCGCCAAGAAACCATCTGCACTCCATTGAGTGATGCGGATAATGATAATATCTGAAACCTCATCACGGCTGGCACCAAGATGCCAAATGAATATCTCGGGCGGGCCAAAAAAACCGAGGAGAAACTCGCAAAGCTGAACTGGTCGCCCTGAATGTCCTGAGTAAACTAGTCCAATAAATATAGATTCAGATGTTTCACCAACCATCAACAAATAAGACAACTGATGACATTCCCATAAGTGCAAGCTTATTTTTCACCCACAAGAAATGGACAACAACAATTCCCAAACCACATGTGTGTGTCTTGGTGGTCAGGTATAAAATCACTGAGACCCATGTTGGTTCAACAGCTGTTCATTCCCAGGATCGAAATGGAGGCTGGGTTACTAAGTGGTTGAACCCCGAACAAATATGGAGGTTTCCATAGTCATGGGGGATCTCCAAAATGGATGGTTTATTTCATGGAAAATCCTATTAGAATGGATGATTTAGGGGTACCCCCAAGACTTAGGAAACCTCCATTTGAAGCATCCCAGGCTAGTGGGCCACCATCGGAAACTCCAAGCAGCATGACGATGGATGTCCCACACCAGTTCCACCTCGAATTTCAGGCGATCCTGCGACACCAAGGCAGCTCGAAAAAGCGAGCTGAAGTCGACATCGCTTCAGTCACTGATTTTGTTTCAGTTCAGTCGTCACTGATGGAAATCCATAAGATATCCATATCCATAAGATATCCATAGGATATCCATAGCATAACCATGTTTTTTTGTTCCTAAAGTCCGACCGTCTGTGTTGTGAATGACTCGGAGGATCAAAATGTTGCGATGTCCCACCATTTTTTCCCAAAAATCTGTCAATTCCTTAAAGGATCACCACAAAAAAAAGTGCTTTGAAAAGCTGAGGCAGTCACTATTTGCTGGGATAACTCTGGGGGAAACATACAAAAACCGTTGTGTGATTGACCTATATATACATATATATATATATGTGTGTGTGTGTGTGGGCTTGTAGAACCTATATATATATACATAATAAAGGCCATACGTAGAACTCATAAACTTAGAAAAACAAACAATGTATGTATATGTAATGTCGAATATATCTAATCCATATAAAAGCTAGATAGAGCTTTCCAAAGCCATCAAAAACCATTAATCCAACTGGGGAGTCTTCGATCACATGGCACCAATAAATCATCGCTCCTCAGGGCGAAGTTCCTTCGTAATGTCATTGGCCTCGTCCACCAGATACGCGGCCTGAATCGTCATCGTCATCATCTATTAATAACCATTAATAACCATTAATAACCATTAATAACCATTAATAACCATTAATAACCATTAATAACCATTAACAACCATTAATAACCATTAACAACCATTAATAACCATAAATAACCATAAATAATCATTAACAACCATTAATAACCATTAATAACCATTAACAACCATTGATAACCATTAATAACCATTAATAACCATTAATAACCATTGATAACCATTAATAACCATTAATAACCATTAACAACCATTGATAACCATTAATAACCATTAATAACCATTAATAACCATTGATAACCATTAATAACCAACAACCATTGATAACCATAAATAACCATTAATAACCATTAATAACCATTAATAACCATTAATAACCATTAATAACCATTAATAACCATTGATAACCATTAATAACCATTAATAACCATTGATAACCATTAACAACCATTAATAACCATTAATAACCATTAATAGCCATTAATAACCATTAATAACCATTAATAACCATTGATAACCATTAATAACCATTAATAACCATTAGTTAACATTACTAAACCACTACCATCATCATCATTTTCGCAAAGGGATCTTTGTGGACACTGAACGTGCCTTGCTGACGTAGTAGAAAAACTGGTTGCCACGTTCCTCTCCAAGACGTTCCCAGAGATCCCCCAAATACAATCGGAGTTCGCTCCTGGAGGCGGTTGGTTGATCGCTTGAAGTTTGGGTCGTCACAGGTGGAGCATTTTTGATGACGAGCTGGTCACAGCTGCTGATTTGAAGCAAAAAGCTATTGAAAATGGTGATTTATAGTGGGTTTACCTATTAAAAATGGTGATTTTCGATATACCATCTGGTTATGACTAACAGTTTGCCATGGAAAGATCCACCCATGCTATTAATAGGTAAAGCATCTATTTCTATGGGCCATCTATACCATGGCTATGATAAATAACCAGAGGGTAATTCTGGTGAATCTTTTTGCACAAGCAGGGATTGAAAGTTGTAAGCGCTTGAAATCACCAACCAAGATGATATGTTTCTGAAATAGCTAAGTAGCTGAGGTTTTGAATTTTTGGTCTTTGCCTTTTGCTGAACACTTCAAGCACAATGCGATTTACAATAACAATCTACCAGGTTAGTGTCTCCTTTCAAGGGATATATCACACCCTTCTGGATTGCTTCACCGTTCACAGACCTAACCTAAGCATGACCCTCACCAAGTCTTACACATCCAGCATTAGTGTGGTTTTTACACTTGAAACCTGCCTTTTTGGACATTGTTCCCTTCATCAATCAAATTTTCTAACCACCGCAGCAGGTTGGCCCCCAGCGCACCATGCTTCACTCTCATCATTCAGAATGAGTTTCATGGTGTCGCGCTTCAGCATGCTGCGCTTCTTCAGGACCTGGCGTGGAAACGCCACGCCATGTCCGGCGAAAGCAAGGAAAATTGGGAGTCCACCAGAAGAACACCAGAAGAACTGTAGACATAGTTGTGAAACCCTTGTAATCAGGTGTATATATATATAACAGTTTAGGATCATTCCATTGCAGTTTCGCCATAAACCCATGGTGAGTGCGGGATTTTGCCAGGGGTTTTTTGATGTCTGATTACCAGATGGTATTGACCCATTTTACATATCCCATCAATATTCCATTATTTTCCATCATCATTTGTTGCATACCATTAATATCAATTAATATCCATTAATATCCCATAGTGAACGCCGCCCCAAAACCTCCGCTGCCGTGTTTCTGTCCCAGTGATTAATACCCCACTTTTAACTGGCCACTCTCATGTGCAGCAGATGTGTTCAACATGAATCACCACACATACACACAACCAGAGTACATCACCAACAAACACCATCATGATGTGTTCATCAAAAACTAATTGCATACCAACGTGGTAAGGCCAACAATCAACCATCACCCAATATCACCACAAATGGCCGGTCAAAATCATCCTCAAATGGTACCACCCTCCCCCAGGCATCCGAACGGGCGAAACTGCAGCCTGCGAAGTCCGGGATTACTTTGATGTTCCAGGGTTTTTTGTTCCAATAAATGACTGACAGTAGTTGATACTCGTAGCAATTCATAGTGGATATAAAAATGATACTAGTAGCAATTTATAGTGTATCTATCTATCTACCAATCCACCTATCTACCTATCTACCTATCTACCTATCTACCTATCTACCTATCTACCTGGCTACCTATCTACCTATCTACCTATCTACCTGGCTACCTATCTACCTAGCTGCCTATCCACCTGTCTACCTGTCTACCTACCTACCTATCTACCTACCTATCTACCCATCTACCCATCTATCTATTCATCTATCTATCCATCTATCTATCCATCTATCTATCCATCTATCTACCCATCTATCTCTCCATCTATCTATCCATCTATCTATCCATCTATCCATCCATCTATCTACCTATCTACCTATCTACCTAGCTACCTATCCACCTGTCTACCTGTCTACCTGTCTACCTACCTACGTACCTACCTACCTACCTACCTATCTATCTATCTTTCTTTCTTTCTTTCTATCTATCTCATTGAAAAACTTATCCCCCCGTTCATATTAAGCACATCCAATAGCTGGGCAGGTTGAAAGACCCATACCTAGATATAAATTTAATGGTTTCAAGTCACCTGATAGCATGTCAGTTGGAATTGTCATTTGGGGGTTTCTTAAAATGCTGGTACCCCAGGAGTTGGATGGTTTATAATTGAAAATCCTATTGAAATCAGATGATGATTGGGGGTACCCCTATTTCAGGAAACCACCATGTGAGGTCATCAATGATAGAAATCACTAAGTCTGCAACCTATCAGAAGGTCAATGATTGCCAATGTCTGATGGTGCCTTGGAACTTGGATAAAAATATTCTGGTATTCCTGGCTTACAAGTTGCACTAATAGGGGGGCTTTAAAGCATGAACTATCAAAATTCTGTATCTACGCCCTGGAAAACAACATGGAACTCAACAAGAAGAAATTGAATCAAACTTGTTCATCATGTGGTTGGGAAACTCGTAGGAATCCCTTGTCCCCCCATTTAGTAAAGCATATGTATACCCCACAACTTGTCAGTTCCTTGCTAACCATCGGAGAGATGCACATCGGAAACCGCTAAGGTGCACCAGCCGTGGCAGGAGAAAATATCCTATTTCGACATAAACCATACCCATATATATATAAATAAATAAATAAAATAAAGAAAGAAAGAAAGAAAGAAATATATATATATACACATATCATGTACCAGTAGTATCCGCACGAGGCGGGGCGGAAGTTGCCTTAGGGAGATACTATAAGACCTTTCTCATCTATAGAACTTGCATGCGCTGTGCGCCAGCCAGGCCCGTGCGTGCGTGCATTCTGCGAAAGTGGTGTCCTGTTTCACATGTCACATTGGAAGCTCCACTTCGCACTTCACACTTCTCTGCACTCTTCACACTCCACACTTCACACTCCACACT